>ERZ836441.64-NODE-64-length-117356-cov-8.443730_pt1 | contig 117356 bp, 92 predicted proteins | sample MGYA00519686_ERZ836441 | MGnify/ENA primary metagenome ERZ836441 (study PRJEB31850, sample SAMEA3708800) | human gut metagenome | biome: human gut; feature: human-associated habitat; material: faeces | place: China | collected 2014 ...
TAGTCGGAGATTGCACTCCCACTAAGACAAATTTGTTGCTCGCCACTTATAGAAGTGGGAGTCTTCTCCGACTAAGATAAAAAGACAGAGCCGCCGTGACAATGATAACGTCACATGCTCTGTCTTTCTTCTTTCAGCACTTTAGAAAAGTGCTGTCATTTTCTTTCTGTATGCCTGCCAAAAACCTTATTCGCTTTCTCAGGATTTTCTCTTGATTGTCTGCTGTTTCTTGGCAAATCCTTTAAATTTATTTCCGGATGCACTTCCTGCTTTCTTTCCGATCAGTTCGATTCCACGATACAGTTTCTTATTCTTGTTTTTGGAAGTGTTGATGATCGTATTTCCATTGATCCTGCTACCCTTGCTGGAAATAACGCGGACTGCTGTTCCGCCTGATTTACCGCTTGCTTTTTTCGGCACCTGCATATTGATCACGTTATTGTTTACGCGGATTTTTCCGGTTCCATTTAACCAGATGCCGTAGGAAGCATTCTTCAGGGTGATCTCATTGCCATAAACCTGCACACCGTATACACGGTAATCACCTTTCGGAATGTTGCCTTTTTTCTTTGAACGATACTCACCAAGAAGCTGGATGCCGTAGTTTACGTTTTTATATTTCTTGTCTGTGATCTCGATCTTGTTGTTTGCAATCACGGATTTGCTGGAAATCTTCGGTGTCTTACTCTTGTTTCCTTTTTCTGACGGATACAGTGTGATCGCCATGTCACGGAAAATAATACCGGAAGCACAGTCTGTGATTTCGTTATTTTTGATGCTGCTGTTGATATAGTTTGTCGCAATGATCGCATAACCCGGAATGTTGATAAATTTATTGTTTTCGATCCTGATGTTGCTGTGATAACATCCTACGATCGCCGCATGGGTTCCGACGCCACGCTGTACGTTTTTAAATGTACAGTTCGTGATCGCAATATTGCGGTTCGGTGTCTCATCATACCGACCATAAGAACCAAAATGGGATTTTTGCAGTGTCTCGATCTGAATCGCTTCGTTGTTGCTGTCTGCTTTTCCATGATAATCTGAAAATACGCAGTTGTTGATCGTTACATTCTGACATGCTGCAAATTCAATATTATGAGAATTGCTGGTGTTTGTCAGTGTCATATCTTCGATCGTTACATCGCTTGCATGTGCAAATCGCAGAAGCGTTGATTTATAACCATGCTGTGCACCCTGGCCGTCAATGGTACCGCCATGGAACGTAATATTTTTAAAACCGGTGTAACCCGAAATTTTCTTTACATCTTCGCTGCGTCCAAAACGGAACATGGATGAACCGGATGTACGGATCAGGGTTACGCCTTCCATATCAATATAGGTGTTGCTGTATACATTAAAGCAGCTGCCGGCTTTGTAAGTACCTGCCGGGATTTTGATACGGTAGATTGTATTTTTATCTTTGCTGTCACGTGCTACATCCAGTGCCTTCTGGAATGCTTTTTCAAAATCATATTTGCTGTCCAGTTCCACATCCTGATACGCTGCAGCATGAACTTCCAGAAGCGGAGCGAACGGCATCTGTGGCTGTGTTCCTGCAAAAGTAAGTGACGCTGCAAATGCAACTCCCAGAAGCATTGCTTTTAAGTTACGTGATTTCATTTTTTGTTTCCTCCTCTGTTGCTTTGTATTTCTGCACAAAAATTCATCGATATTTCTGTACTTTTTATGTGTTTTAAATTATAAATCTTCCTGATAAAGAAATCAACCTTATTTGCCGACAATTAACGATAAATATCCCCACTCCCATACCAGTTCATCAAAACTGTTTTCCAGATATTCATAAATATCGTCTTCTTCGTATCCTGTCATCCGTGTGATCAGCACCAGATAATCCCGCAGTGTTTCGTATGCAAGATCCCGGCATCCGTCCTGCATCCATTTCAGGAAGAGACTGTGCCGGATCATAGTATATTCCATTGCGATCCACTGCATCTGAATGACCATGCTCTCCAAATCACCGTCCGGCATCAGAAGATCCGAAAACAGTTCATTTTCCATAAAAACAGCCAGGAGTTTTCGGTATTTTTCCCATTGCTTTGCAAAGTCCTGTCCTTTCTGCTCCATTTCATCGGCATCGTACCTTTCGGAAAGCTGCTCTGCCAGAGGCAGGATCTTCGTCAGATAATCCTGATACAGACCTTCTTTCTGATAATTGACAGCCAGATCCTGCAAAAGCTCATTGCATTCATCCATGGTATCCAGAAACGGCAGATCAATCGCAAGAATCGCCGTTTTCAGTTCTTTCACGGCTTCTCTGGAGAAATAGTTCTCGATTCTTTCTTCTGACAGCGTATCTTCCTGCTCTGCCTGATATAATTCCAGCAGAATATAAAAACTCTCTAGCAGCGTTTCTTCGATGCTCTGTTCTTTGTTTCGGAACATTTCCATCATCTTTTCACGGATCATCGTCCGCAGATTTCTGCCGTTTTCCGGCACCTCCGGAAAAACCACGTTCTCTTCCTCTGCCCAGAGATCGATCACCGCCGGGCAGCATGGCATCAGAACTTCTTCTTCATGCGTTTCAAATCTGTGCACTTCTCTTGGGAAAACGGTACAAGTTTCCGACAGAACCGAATCCCCATAAGCCGATACCAGTCTGCAGAGTCGGTTTTCAGAAAGAAACGGACATTTATGCTCTTCATCCAGTCGGATCACTCTGCCTCCGTCCTTTTTGGTTGTATAGGCACTGAGATTTTTCCGCTGCACCTTCACTTCCTGCGGCGGATATTTCTTTTTCCATTTTCGATTGGTCTCGTTGTCCACTGCAATCTTCCACTCCTGACAGCAGGTGAAAGTACACTTGTCTGCAATGCAGGTGAATCTATCATAATAATTCGGTTTTATGCGTTCCATCATTTCTCGCTTTCTATTATTCCACTTGGCGATTGAATCCGCCACTGATACAAGCTTGTTGCTCGCCGCCTGCAAAAGCAGGCATCATCTCACATCTGATATTTAAATATGTTTCAAAATCCAGTTTTTTACATCCAGGTAAACATTCTCTCTGTCCAGTTCATTGAGTATCTCGTGCCGGTCATCCTCATATAACTTCAGTTCCAGATCACGGATTCCACATTTTCGGTATTCTTCAAATACTTTTTCCACACCTTTTCCGTAATTGCCCACCGGATCTTCCTCGCCGGCGATCATATAGACTGGCAGATTTTTCGGTATTTTCTCGATATTTTCCTTCTTCTGGATAAATCCAAGGACATCAAACAGCGTCTGATAGCCATTGACCGTAAACAGAAATGTGCAGTATTTATCCCGGTTATAGGCATCCACCATTTCCGTATTTTTTGTCAGCCAGTCGTTTGCTGTCCGCTTATCTGCGATGCGTTTGTTGTAACTGCCAAAGGCCAGCTTCTGCAAAAACTTCGAGCGGTGACGTTCTCCTTTTACTTTACTGATCACACCCGCACAGAGTTTTCCGGCCGTCAAAACTGCCCCCGGCGTGTAACCGGTCCCGCAGATAATTGCCCCGGTCAGTTCCTCGCCATAGGTCATCAAATAGCGTCTCGCCATAAACGATCCCATGCTGTGCCCAAACAGAAAATACGGCACATCCGCTCCATACTGTTCCTTCGCATAACGTGTGACTTCGTGAAGATCTTCGATCACCGCCGCACTTTTTTCTTCACCGAAATATCCGAGATCCTCATCCTTTTCTGCTGTCAGCCCGTGTCCCTTGTGGTCATTCCCGATCACCAGGATTCCTGCCTGATTGAGGTAATTCGCAAAATGACTGTACCTTTTGATGTATTCGATCATGCCATGCGAAATCTGCATGATCGCTTTTCTCTCTCCTGATGGTTCCCAGACTGCAATGTGCAGTCTGCTGCTGCCTGATGAAATATATCGTTCCTGCATGAGATTCCTCGCTTTCCTTTTTCGTTTATTATACTGTATTTTGCCTTCTGCAAATCAAAAAAAAACGCTGCGACTGTTTTTGTCTGCTGCGTTCTTTTTTTACCGAAGCGATTCTTTTTTCACAATCTGATAACCCATTTTCAGATGTTTTTTGAGATCGTCGCCGGATTCTAAAATTTCAACCAGCATCCTGGCTGCTTCCTGCCCCATCGTTTTGTGGTAGAAATGCACACTGCTGATCGCCGGTGACACCGCACTTCCTATCTCGGTGTCTCCAAACGCCACGATCTGAACCTGCTGCGGAACCTGGATATCATGCTCATGAAAATACCTCAGTGCTCCGACGGCGAGGCTGTCCGTTGCACAGAACAGAGAGTCCACTTCCGGATGTGTTTTCCATATTTTTGCAGCTTTCTCGTAACCGCCCTGCATGCACAATTCCGTTTCATACATACAGGATCTGTCCATCCTGATGCCGGCATCTGCCATTGCATCCAGAAATCCGCTCTTTCGTGCTTTTCCTGCCGCTTTGTCTTTTGCCGGCTCTCCGATATAGGCGATGTGTCTGCCTTTTTTCGTCAGCATTTTTGCAGCATCATATGCCGCATGATAATCATCTTGAAAAACGCAGGAATATTGCCGGATCTCCTGTGCCGTCACCACGATCGGCACTTCGACTTCTTCCATCAGGTACAGATGTTCTCTGGAAAGCATCGTTCCCATGAAAATGATGCCGTCAACCTGATTTTTTTCGAAAATACGGAGGTATTTCAGCTCCGCCCTGGTGTTATTCCGCGTATCTGCCAGCAAAAGCTGATAACCTTTTACCGAAAGAACCTCACTGATCCCTGACACCATCTGGCTCACCGACCCGGACTCAATCTCCGGAATGATCACACCGACCAGCTTTGTCACTTTGCTTCTTAAATTTCTCGCCTGCTGTGACGGGCGATAGCCGGTGTCTTCTATCACTTTCCGGATTGCTGCCCTTTTTTCTTCGCTTACATATCCATCATTCAGATAGCGGGATACCGTCGCCCTGGAAACACCGGCCAGTTCTGCAATTTCATTGATATTCATAATGCCTCTGCCTCACGTGCGTTCAACCTGAACCTGTCTTACGCCTTTTTCTTAATGTCCATGTGGTTTCTGTCTCATTTTCTCTTCTTCTGCATGCAGATCCTCATTCAGGAAATCAATCAGAACGATCAGAAACGGCAGCAGAGTGATCCAGATTGCCTTCCCGGAATAAATATTGCAGGCAACCGTTCCAAACACCACACCTAATAAGAAATATACCACCATCATGCAATGTTTGCCCCATTTTTCTCGATGTTTTTTATCTTTTTTCCGAAAATGCTGGATTTCTTTTGCCAGTCCCACACCGACCTGGCGGATATGGTTTGTCGCAAAAGTTGTCGCCATTGGCGTTCCCTCTGCCTGACGAAACGTATTGTACTGCATGGAAGCAATAAAGTTGACCGCAACCTGTGAGATCTGCACCGGTGCGGATTCCGGTACAAGTCCAAGCACCAGAACGGTTGCCATTTCAACTGCAATCAGAAGGGTGTCCCAGCGGATTTTCAGATGATACTTGACTGGGTTCGGCAGCAGTTCTGAGATAAATGCACCTGCCATATACGCAGAAATCGGGAACAGGTAGTAGGCTGCCGTTTCCCATTCTGCCTGACCGATCGCCAGTCCAAGCAGCACCAGATTCCCTGTCTGAGCATTACAGAATACTTTCCCGCGTAACAAAAAGGTATACGCACCAAAAAATCCTGCGATCGCAATCAGGGTATAATACACTCGGTTTCTTTCACATTCCAGATAATTTTCTGTGTTTTCCAATTTTGCTCCTCCTTTGGGGAAGTGTTATGATAAGACGAATAGTTACATTCTATCTTATAAATCATTTTCTTTCAACCGGAAACTGCGTTATTCTTGATTTTCACATGGTAAGCGTTATAATATCAGATGTCGGAATTGTGCAAAGTACTTCGCAGGCATCCTTTTCAGGAAGCAAAATTCTGAAATCAAAAATCTGAAACAATCTCTGTACAGAAGGGAGTCTTTCTTTATGAAAAAACTAATTGCAGATATGCACATGCACACCCTTGTCAGCGGACATGCATACGGAACGATACGCGAAATGGCTGCCACTGCAGGTGAAAAAAATCTGAAACTGATCGGGATCACAGAACACGCACCCGGCATTCCGGGAACGGTCGATCCTTTTTATTATCTGAATCTCACAGTCATCCCTCGCGTGCTTTCGAATGTACAGATCCTGCACGGATGTGAAATCAATGTTTTAAATGGCGGAAAACTGTCTCTGGAACAGAAATATATTGATTTTCTGGATTATGCAATCGTCGGAATCCACAAAGAGTGTTATACTGATGAAGGAAAAGAAAAGAACACCGACAACTTGATCGCATGTATGAAAAATGAGAAAGTACATTTTGTCTCTCACCCGGATGATGATCATACACCACTTAACTATGAACGTCTCGTTTCAGCTGCCAAACAGTACCGGGTCGCTCTAGAAGTCAACAACAGTTCGCTGGTCAAAAAAGACCGCCGTCTGAATTGCTATGAAAATTATCGGAAGATGCTGAAACTCTGTGAGCAGCAGCAAGTTCCGATTATTATAAGCTCCGATGCCCATGATCCGAGCTGGGTAGGACGTTTTGATCTCGCCGTCAAACTTCTGGAAGAACTGCAGTTTGATGAGTCTTTGATCTTAACAAATGATATAGAAAAACTGAGAGCATTTATCGGCGTATAAGCTCTGATTATTTTTTGCCCGCAAAAGCGGGCATTTTTTAAGAATGTTACTTTACGGTAATTTTACACGTTTTTTTCAGGCTGCCGGCTTTTATCGTAATCGTCGCTTTTCCATTTTTCTTTGCTTTTACAACACCTTTTCCATTTACGGATGCAACCTTTTTATCAGAAGATTTATATGTAAGTTTTGCCACATTCTTTGGCGTTGCCTTTGCTTTGATGCTCCATTTTTTGCCTTTTTTCAGGGTTTTCTTTTTCGGTACACCCGTAATTTTTTTTACCCGGACTTTGGCATCCCCGGTCACCCGGATTGTTCTGGACTCTTCGAAAACACCGCATTTTGCTGTAATTTTGGCTGTTCCTGCACTCACACCGGTAACTACACCTTTTTCATCTACAGCTGCCACTTTCGGATTGGAAGAACTCCACTCTACTGTGTCCTCAAAAGAGAGTTTGTGTGTGCGTGACTGATAGAACCCAGAGCCTCTGTAATTTGCATAAAATTTCGCCTGCACCGTTTTGGAAGAGGCCAGTTTCTCTTTAAAAGGCTCCATGTATGCCTTTACATCCTGGTTCTGAACCTGGATTTTCTGCACTTTATTCTTTACTGCTTTTGCCTGTCCTTCATCCAGTCCTGTTTCAAAACTGAACTCTCCGGATGTCGTATTTTTGAAATCTGCATCCGGGCAGATGAAGGTTGCAAGTCCAACATAAAGATTGTTCGGATTGATCATCGACGTATAATGGCCTGTCACTCCACCGGTCTGTTTTACCCAGTCCTGCTTTTCACCGTACCACTGATCGATTCCGGTAATCATATCATTGCTGTTATTCCATGCCAGAACTTCTCCCCAGCTCTCCACTCCATTTGGTGATGCCTGTGAAAAACACATCGTTCCATTTGGTCTTTGATGATCCATATACACAGATGCTTCTGCTGCCCGGACTCTTGCGATATATTCCAGATCAGAAGACCATTTGACCGGTACATAATCTGACATCGTAAGCTTTCGGTTGGGATCACGCGGATCCTGAACGCCCTGTTTGCACGCCTCTTTTCGGATCTCATTGATCCGTTTCAATGCCGCATCTGCACTTGCCAGATAGCTGCCTTTCAGTCCAACCAGAACACAGTTCTCCTCCACGGAATCCGTCTCTGCAAGCGTATGATCCTGAAGCGTTTCCACTGCCGGCATCTCCGAGATCTCCTGCTGCATCTCCGAAGCAAATGCAGGAACAGCTTCCGTTCCTGCCAGTACCGACACACTGAGTACTAATGCGATCCATTTCCTTTTCATCTCTTTCGTACCTCCTTGAGCTTTTTTGTTCAATATCTTTGTGAAACAGTGTACTGAAAACATTTGTTCTTTTTGCAATACCTGATATCTTTATTCGTTCCACAGAAAACAGAAAATTTTGTAAGAAGACCGGTAGGAACACTTTTCATATCCTGCCGGTCTTCTTATAATATCACATTCAACTATGTGATGATCTTATATCTTATTCTTCACCCAGATAATATTTTCCATAAGCATCTGCTGCTTTAATTGCTGCAAATACAGTTTCCGGTGTCACTTCAAAAGGCATATTGTGAAGTGTATCATTTTCCGCACAGGCGGTCTTTGCAACTTCCATCAGCTGCTCATCTGTCACATTGCCGGCACCAAGTTCTGCCAGGGTAACAGGCAGTCCGACTTCGATGCACCACAAAATGATATCTTCCAGTTCTTCTTCCGGAACGTTTTCCAGTACCAGCTGAGTAAGTGTTCCAAATGCAACTTTTTCTCCATGATACATATGGTGGCATTCTTCCAGTACTGTAAATCCATTGTGGATCGCATGTGCTCCCGCAAGTCCGGCACTTTCAAATCCGATACCGGAAAGGAGCGTGTTCGCTTCGATCACTTTTTCGACTGCCGGTGTGCATACACCTGCTTCCAGTGCAATTTTGGCTTTTACGCCTTCTTCCATCAGCGTATCAAAGCAAAGTTTTGCAAGTGCCATCGCTGCTTCCGTTGTCTTTCCGCCTGCACAGGAAGTTGCACCGCTGCGTTTGCATGCTCTCGCCTCGAAGTAAGTTGCAAGTGCATCTCCCATACCGGCTACTGTAAGGCGTACCGGTGATTTTGTGATAATATCGGTGTCCATCAGAACCAGATTCGGATTGGCCGGAAGGAACAGATATTTTTCAAAGATACCTTCTTCTGTATAAACAACGGACAGTGCACTGCACGGTGCATCAGTTGATGCGATCGTTGGGCAGATAAATACCGGTGTGCCTGCATAATATGCAACTGCTTTCGCTGTATCAAAGATCTTGCCTCCGCCGATACCGATCACAAGATCACATTGATTTTCTTTTACAATATTTACCAGACGGTCGATTTCACTGTTGCAACATTCTCCGTTAAAATAATCAAAAACCACTTCACATGTATTTTCTGCAAAGCTGTCTTCGATCATTTTTCCGATTCTCTTATAACCGCCTTTGCTGATCAGAACCAGTGCTTTTTTTCCGCAGTTGGACGCATAAGTTCCGATTTTTTTCATTTCCCCTGCACCCTGTAAATATTTAGACGGGCTAATTAAAATTTTTGCCATTTTTAACACTCCTTTTCTTTTTGTCCTCAAAAGTCGTTATCCGCATCTGGCTTTTGCGTTTGGATTCTTTTGTAATGGAATCTGTCTCTATTATAATAATTGCATTGTACATTTTCAAGCCCAAACTTACTTGAACGCATCGGCCAGATTGCCGTCAATATATCTGCTGAATTTTTATGCTTTTTTTCAAAAAAACAGAAAAATATTTTGGAATTCTTGTTTTTAAGGCTGGTATACGAATTTTTTTCTGTACATATATTCGTAAAAGTGTTAGATTTATAATTATACATTATCTAAGAAAGGATTACTATCATGCTTCAGACAATCGAATCCATCAACAATGCCGTTAATAACTTCATCTGGGGTGTCCCGGCGATGATCTGCATTATCGGTGTCGGGCTTTATCTAAGCCTGCGGACCGGATTTATCCAGATTCGCAAATTCCCTTATGCACTGAAAACCACGCTCGGAAGAATTTTCAAAAAGAAGGAAGCTTCTGACGGCTCCATGACTCCTTTCCAGGCTGTCTGTACGGCCCTCGCCGGAACGGTCGGTACCGGAAATATCGCCGGTGTCGCCGGTGCGATCGCGATCGGCGGTCCGGGTGCCGTGTTCTGGATGTGGATCTCCGCAATCCTTGGAATGTGCACGAAATTCACTGAGGTCACACTTGCCGTTCATTTCCGCGAACGAAATAAAAAGGGTGATTATGTCGGCGGTCCGATGTACTACATCAAAAACGGACTGAGCAAGAAATGGCAGATCCTTGCAATTCTTTATTCCGCCTTCGGTGTACTGACCGTTTTCGGTACCGGAAATGCCACACAGGTAAATACAATCACTACTGCGATCAACACTGCTCTGATCAATTTCAACATCATTCCGGAATCTGCATCCAAAACGCTGAATCTGCTTCTTGGTATTGTGATCATGCTTCTTGTCGGTATGGTTCTGCTTGGAGGTATCAAACGAATCGGAAGTGTCTCCGAAAAACTGGTTCCGTTCATGGCACTGTTGTACATCGTTCTTGCGATCGGTGTGGTTGTACTGAATTTTGAGAGAGTTCCTGCTGTATTCCATGATATCGTTTACGGAGCTTTTAACCCGGCTGCCGTCACCGGCGGTGTGATCGGAAGTTTCTTCCTCAGCCTGAAAAAAGGTGTATCCCGCGGTATCTTTTCCAATGAAGCAGGTCTTGGTACCGGTTCTATCGCCCATGCCTGTGCTGATACCAGCAAACCGGTAAAACAGGGTATGTTCGGTATTTTCGAAGTATTTGCCGACACGATCGTTATCTGTACTCTGACTGCCCTTGTCATTTTGGTAAGCGGTGTTCCGGTCAACTACGGAGCTGCCGCAGGTGCCGAGCTGACAATCTCCGGATTCACTTCTACCTACGGAAACTGGGTATCTGTTTTTACCGCAGTTGCCATGTGCTGTTTTGCTTTCTCCACGATCATCGGCTGGGGACTTTACGGTGCACGCTGTATTGAGTTCCTGTTTTCCGAGAAAGTAGTAAAACCGTTTATGATCGCCTATTCACTGGTAGCTATCATCGGAGCAACGTTCGATCTCGGACTTCTCTGGAGCATCGCCGAGACCTTCAACGGACTTATGGCAATCCCGAACCTGATCGGTATCTTCCTTCTTTCCGGAACTGCCATCGCTCTGACAAAAGAATATTTTGCGAAAAAATAATTTCATAAAAAAAGATCTCATGCAATCCTTATTCAAAAGAATTGTATGAGGTCTTTTTATATGGTTCTTCTTACATTCGCCTACAATCCTGCAAAAAACAGCTCGTAAAGGTCATCTTCCACTTCCAGCATCGGAGAATTCTCGCCGCCCCCGTTTGTGCTTCGCCGCATGGCTGCATAAGCCTCTTCCCCTGCCGTGATCAGATCCATATCATAAATCTCATATCCAAGTTCCCTGCATTTGCTGCAAAATGCCGCAAATGGCTGTGATGCTTTCTTCGTTGCCAGAAGCTCTGCTCTCAGCTTCGGATCATGTAAAGCTTTCGTTCCTCGTTTCAGTCATTCATCATCCATCACCCAGCCTTTGATGGTGTAGTCCTTGGTATCGCATGTAACCTGACGAGAACCTTCGGTTTGAACAATCCGGAAATTCCGGATTGTTATTTCACCCTTGTTTCTATTCGTTGGTTTTCCCTCACAAGTTTTACTGCACTTTCTACGTGCACCGTCATCGGGAACATATCGACCGTTGCCAGGCGTTCTGCTTTGTATCCGTTCGCGGTCAGATACTTCAGATCTCTTGCCAGTGTCGCGGAATCGCAGCTGACGTAGACGACTCTTTCCGGCTGCATTTTGACGATGGTCTCAAGCAGTGTCTCATCGCAGCCTTTTCTTGGCGGATCGACTACGATCACATCGGCTTTGACGTTTTCGGTTTCGTATTTGTGCGGCAGGATTTCTTCTGCTTTGCCAACATAAAACTCTGCATTTTGGATGCCGTTTCGTCTGGCATTGTCTTTCGCATCTGCGATGGCAGGCGGCACGATTTCTACGCCGTAAACCTGTTTTGCTTTCTGTGCAAGGAACAGAGAGATGGTTCCGATGCCGCAGTAGAGATCCCATACGGTCTCTTTACCGGTCAGTCCTGCGTATTCCAGGGCTTTTCCGTAAAGCTTTTCGGTCTGTACCGGGTTGACCTGATAGAAAGACAGCGGGGAAATGCGGTATTTGACGTTTCCGATATAATCTTCGATATAATCCTGACCCCAGATCGGCTGGATTTCTTTTCCGAGGATCACATTTGTCTGCTCAGTGTTGACATTTGCCATGATTGCGGTCATGCCCTCGATCTTCTGAAGCCTGTCCACCAGTTTTTCAACCTGTGGAATCTTTCTGCCATTGATCACGAGGCAGACCATCAGTTCTTTTGTGGTAAATCCCTTGCGGATCAGTACATGACGCACCAGCCCTTTTCCGGTCTTTTCATCATATGGATCTACTTTACAGACTTCCATCCACGAAATGACTTCGTTTAAGATTGCTTCATTTTCTTCTGCTCCGAGCAGACAGTCGGTGTTTGCTATGATGCTGTGCGTGCGGCCTGCATAAAATCCGGCAATGATTTTTCCGTTTTTATCGCGGCCGATCGGAAACTGTGCTTTGTTGCGGTAGTGAAATGCCTCTTCCATGCCGCAGATCGGCTCTACTTCCATCGCAGAAAGATCCAGACCGCCGAGGCGTCTTAAATTGTTGCAGACTTTGTTTTCTTTAAAGGTAAGCTGACGTTCATAAGACATTTGCTGGATCTGACATCCGCCGCACTGTCTGGCAACCGGACACGGTGCCTGGATGCGGTCCGGTGACGGCACAAGAATTTCCATCAGCCTTGCATAGCCATAACGTTTTTTCATTTTCATGATTTTGACTTTCACCTGATCGCCCGGGATCGTGTCTTTGACAAAAAGTGCAAATCCATCTGCTTTTCCCACGCCGGAACCGTCTGAGCTGATATCCTCTATGGTAATTTCCAGCATATCGTCTTTTTTCATAAATTTAATTCCTCCATGAACAGAAACTTTTTCCGGCTTCTTTAACTGTTTTACATTGTCTGATCAGATACTTGTCTTGCGGATATTTGACTCAAACAGGCGGTTATAACCAAGCCAGTCATTGTTATCGTTATTGCTCTTTAATGCTTCTTTAAATGTCTCGAGTTTTGCATCGGTATTGTCTGCAAAATTCAGTGCCAGTGCTTCTGCCAGTGCCGGCTTTTTCGGGGAACCGTATTCCAGTTCTCCGTGATGTGCCAGAATGCAATGTTTCAGTTCACTTGCCAGTTTTTTCGGAAAACCCGGAATGCGGCGGATACTTGCTCCGACCAGTTCCACGCCCATCACGATATGGCCGAGAAGCTGTCCGTCATCCGTGTAATCGTTTTCCGGGAATCTGGAGATTTCTTTCATTTTTCCCACATCGTGGAACAGTGCCGCACACAACAGAAGGTCTTTATTTAAAAACGGATACTGTTTTACATAGTAATAGCAGAGTTTTGTCACATTTAAGGTATGCTCCAGAAGTCCGCCCACAAATCCGTGATGCACGCTCTTTGCCGCAGAATGTCCTTTGAACGCTTTGATAAAAGCTTTATTTTCCACAAAATAGCTGTCTGTAAGCTGCTTCAGATACGGATTCTCGATTTTATGCACATACGTGAGCAGCTCTTCGTACATCTCATCAATGTTTCGCTCGCTGACCGGCAGATAATCTTCTTCGATATATTCGCCTTCTCTTGCTTTTCGTACTCTTTTGATGGAAACCTGTAATGCTCCCTGAAAACTTGTGACATCTCCAACCACATCGATATAGTCCAGCATATCGAAATCCTCAATTCCCTGAGAGTTCGGATCCCAGATTTTGGCATCGATCACTCCTGTTTTGTCCTGAAGGATGACATTCTCATATGATTTGCCGTTTTTTGTCATCGCAGATTGTCTGTATTTGCAAAGATAAATTCCTGAAAGCCTCTCGCCTTCGTGCAATGTTTCAATATATTTCATTGTTTTGACCTTTCTCTTATTAAATAAACATGAATGGTTCCGTGCAGGACAGATTACTTGCTGCCGGTACCATGATCTTATCTGTTTCGTTATCTGGCTCCCATGACCAGTTTCATTTCTACATCGGCATAACCGCCGATACTTTTTCTGCGGACCTTGATTTTTAAGGTATCACCTTCCTGATATTTCCGCAGAATGTCTTCGTACTCGGACATCGAGCCAACGCTTTCCCCGTTGATCTCTGTGATCACATCGGCTGCCTGTATCCCGGCATACATGGCCGGTGAATCTGTGTTCACTTTCTTGACATAAATACCGTAAGGAACGCTGAAATGCTCTGCCACATCGGCACTGACGCTCTTTCCGACCACACCGGTATAAGGAAGCGACCTGCCTGCTGCCAGCATTTCCAGCAGATAGCTGATATCAGAAATGCCAAGTGCAGTCAACGTATCTGCCGCACCAGTCTGTTTGAATTTCTGTGCCACAATGCCGACCATATTTCCATCCAGATTCAGCAGAAATCCATAGCTCATATCGCTGGCCGCCATGTCCGTTGCGATCACCTTATACTCTCCGTCCACATCTTCACACTCCGTAATCGAAGTGATCATGCCATAATTGATCGAATCTGTATACCCCATTGGACTTCCGACTGCGATCACCGATTCCCCTTTTTCTACGCTGGAAATTCCTTTGATCGAAATTGCGGAAATGCTCTGGATCGTGGATTCCTTTATACTTTTGAGCGGAATCTCCAGAATCGCAAGCTCTGTCACCGTATCCTGCCGTCTGACAGCTGCATCTGCGACCTCTCCGTCCGGGAAGGTTACTGTGATCTGCTGTGCACTCTTAATAAAACGACTGGAAGTCAGGATGTAAAGCCAGTTGCTGTCCACGCGGAACACCAGTCCGGAAGTCTCCGTCACATTCTCATAGCTTTCACTGAACCAGTCCATTTTTGCCACATAGCTTTTAATCTTTACCAGAGAATTTTCTGCAGAATCTACCACATTTTTCATCTGATCATAGTGCATGCGGTATTCTTCGATTGCATCTGTTTCTTTGCTGTTCTTTTTCCTGCCTTTTGCCGTCTCCTTTTCGTCATCCGCTTTCTGCTCTGTATGTCCGGTTTCTGTCTCCTGAGTATGTGTCTCTTCCTGAACCATCACGATCTGTGTCGGCTCATCCGGCTTTCCAAACTGATTGCTCGCCCACGGCTGCACGATCGCGAACATCACGCCCGCCGCCACCCCGAAAATAAGTGCCAGGGCAATCGCCGCTGCCCCCTGCGTAAACCACTTACGTCGGTAGAACGGCTTTTTCTTGATCTGTTCATTGATAAAATGAAACTCTTTCTTCTCGTTCTCACCCATATACCTGATCCCTTCTGCTATTATAGGCTTTTCGCTCAAAATACCTTTTGACCATACCCACATTATAGGGTACAATAGAAAAATAGTAAAGTTATAATTATATGATGCCAGGGGCAAAAGCCTGAAACCACGATGTGCTTGCACAGGAGTGGTTTTATGGCTTAATGCCCCGCCCGACGTGAGTATAAAAGTGAAGCGGAAGCTTCACGATATGCGAATGGCGGACAGAATTGTGGGAGTACGAAGTACGGAACAATTCGTATGGCATCTTTTGTTACACATCACTACAAGAGGTATGCTATATGAACCCAAAGGCTTTAAAAACTTTAGAATATAATAAAATCATTGACAAACTCACAGAATTTGCCGGTTCGGCACTTGCAAAAGAGATGTGCCGCAATCTGCAGCCATCCACGGATCTGTACGAGATTCAGGCTCTCCAGAAGGAGACAAGCGATGCCCTTTCCCGTATTTATCAGAAAGGTGCGGTATCGTTCCGCGGCGTCCGCGACATCCGTGGCTCCATCAAGCGTCTGGAGATCGGTGCGATCATCGGTATCAATGAACTGCTTTCGATCTGCAGTCTTCTTGAGGTCTGCAGCAAGGTAAAAGCTTATTCCAGAAATGACCGTGATCCTGATTTTGAGGATTCTCTGGAAGCTATGTTTCAGGCACTGCAGCCTCTGACACCGGTTTCTTCCGAGATCCGCAGATGTATCGCCTCGGAGGAGGAATTAAATGACGATGCCAGTCCTGCACTGTTCAAGATCCGCCGCTCCATGCGTCAGATCAACGACAAGGTCCACGCTCAGCTCCAGACAATGGTAAATGGCTCCGCCCGCACCTACTTGCAGGATGCGGTTGTCACCATGCGAAACGGACGCTACTGTATCCCGGTCAAAGCAGAGCACCGCGGACAGATTCCGGGCATGATCCATGATCAGTCCTCCACCGGTTCTACCCTGTTTGTGGAGCCGATGGCTGTCATCAAACTGAACAACGACCTGCGTGAACTGGAATTAAAAGAAGAAAAAGAAATCGAGATGATCCTTGCCACCTTAAGTGCCAGATGTGGTGAAGAAACCGAAGCTCTGCGTGATGACCTGGATCTTCTGACAAAACTGGATTTTATTTTTGCCAGAGCACAGCTCTCCCGCTCAATGAACGGCACACAGCCGGATTTCAACGAGGAAGGCCGTATCCTCATCAAAAAAGGAAGACATCCGCTTCTCGATAAAAAGAAAGTCGTTCCGATCGACATTCAGCTCGGTAAGGATTTTGAACTGCTGATCATCACCGGTCCGAATACCGGCGGTAAAACCGTTTCCCTGAAAACAGTCGGACTTTTTACCCTGATGGGACAGGCCGGACTGCATATCCCGGCATTTGACCACTCAGAGCTTTCCGTATTTCACGAAGTTTTTGCGGATATCGGCGATGAGCAGAGCATTGAGCAGAGTCTCAGTACTTTTTCCGCCCATATGACAAATACGGTATCGATCTTAAAAGAAGCGGATGACCGTTCGCTCGTGTTGTTCGATGAGCTTGGTGCCGGAACCGATCCGACCGAAGGTGCAGCCCTTGCGATCGCGATCCTTTCCAACCTGCATCGCCGCGGTTCCCGCGTTATGGCAACCACGCACTACAGCGAATTAAAGGTGTTTGCACTTTCCACACCGGGCGTGGAAAACGGCTGCTGCGAGTTTGATGTGGAAACTCTGCGTCCGACTTACCGGCTGCTGATCGGTGTTCCGGGTAAAAGTAATGCTTTTGCGATTTCTCAGAAACTTGGTCTGTCACAGGACATTATCGAGGAAGCAAAAACACATTTGACCAAACAGGATGAAGATTTTGAAGATTTACTTGCTGATCTGGAGCAAAAACGTGTTACAATAGAACAGGAACGTGACCAGATCAATTCCTATAAAGAAGAGATCCGCGAATTAAAGCAGCGTCTTGAATCCAAACAGGAAAAACTGGACTTAAGCCGCGACAAGATTCTCCGTGAAGCAAATGAGCAGGCACGCAACATTTTGCAGGAAGCCAAAGATTATGCCGATACTACGATCCGCAATTTCCAGAAATATGGAAAGGCTGCCGGCGTGTCTGCCAAAGACATGGAAAAGGAACGCGGCAAACTGCGTGAGAAAATGTCCACAGTTGACAAAAAGCTTTCTGCGAAGAATGCGGCTCCGAAAAAATCGCATAAACAGCTTACCGCCAAAGATCTGCACATCGGCGACAGCATAAAGGTACTGAGCCTGAACCTCAAAGGTACGGTCAGCACGCTGCCGGATGCAAAAGGCAACCTGTTTGTTCAGATGGGAATCCTGCGTTCTCAGGTAAACATCCGGGATCTGGAAAAACTGGATGATACCGTGATCACCGGAGGCAATTTCAGCAAGACCGGTTCCGGCAAGATCAAAATGTCCAAATCGGCATCTGTCAGCACAGAGATCAATCTGCTCGGAAAGACCGTTGACGAGGCGATCATGGAGCTGGATAAATATCTTGACGATGCTTACATTGCCCACCTTCCTTCCGTCCGTATCGTACACGGAAAAGGTACCGGTGCACTTCGAAAAGGTGTTCACAATTATCTCCGCCGCCAGAAGCATGTCAAGAGCTATCGCCTTGGCGAATTCGGCGAGGGTGATGCCGGAGTTACGATCGTGGAGTTCAAATAAAACTGTTAAAATCAATAATGCCTTAAGAATTGTTCCGTACTTCGTACTCTCACAATTCTATCCGACATTCGCATATCGTGAAGCTTACGCTCCACTTTTATGCTCATATCGGTGCAGGTCATTAAGCCATAAAACCACTCCTGTGCAAGCACATCGTGGTTTCAGGCTTTTGACCTTAGCATTATTAAATATTATTTAAAAACATGAGGAGTATATATTATGGTAAACAGACAAAAGATTATGATTGTTGATGACGATGAGAACATTGCAGAGCTGATCTCTTTGTATCTCACCAAAGAGTGTTTTAACACGCGAATTGTTCACGACGGCGAAAGTGCCATGCGTGAATTTGATACTTACGGACCGAATCTGGTCCTGCTGGATCTGATGCTTCCGGGCATGGACGGCTATCAGGTATGCCGCGAACTGCGTCAGCGTTCTTCCGTGCCGATCATCATTCTGTCTGCAAAGGGTGAGGTGTTTGACAAGGTACTCGGTCTGGAACTTGGTGCAGATGATTACATGATCAAACCGTTTGATTCCAAGGAGCTGGTTGCCAGAGTCAAAGCGGTTCTCCGCCGTTTCCAGCCAGAGAAATCTTCCAGTTCACAGAATTCCGGCAAGATCGTGGAATACCCGGATCTGATCGTAAATCAGACCAACTATTCTGTTATCTATAAAGGATCTACCGTTGACATGCCGCCAAAAGAACTGGAACTGCTCTATTTCCTGGCTTCTTCACCAAACCAGGTTTTCACAAGAGAACAGCTGCTGGATCACATCTGGGGCTATGAATACATCGGCGATACCCGTACGGTTGACGTACATATCAAACGTCTCCGGGAAAAGATCAAAGGAAATGATTCCTGGGCACTGACCACCGTATGGGGTATCGGCTATAAATTTGAGGTTAAAAACATATGAAACGCAGACTTTACCAAAAACTCATTCTGGCATGGATCTGTTTCGCCGTACTGAGTTTTGTATCCGTAGCTGGTATCACTTCTTCGCTTGTGGAAAAGCATCTGATCAAAAACAGGACAGAAGGCATGTACCGCGAAGCAAATGTGATCGCTGCCGGAAGGCTCGCACAGAATTACACCGAGCGGGCTTCTTTGCAGGACACCTACACGAACCTGCTGGCCGTCGCCTCTTACCAGTCCATGCGACTCTGGCTGATGGACAGTAATGGCAAGATCCTGATCGATACGGCTGTCGGCTATGATCAGTCAAAGATCACGCAGCTGGATTCTTTTGATCCGGTATCCCTGTCCGGCAATTATTATCAAACCGGTCGCTTTTTTGACTATTTTGATGAAGATATGCTCAGTGTGGTCGCACCGATCACATCCAACTACATCACGAAAGGCTACATTGCAGTCCATTATGAAAAGAACAAACTGGAAACGGAGAAAAATTCCATTCTCAACTGTTCCTACATCACACTGGCTATGATCCTGGCTCTTTCTCTGATCGTATTGATTACATTTACATTTGTAGTATATTTTCCGATCCGCCGCATCATACACGGAGCAGATGAATATGCCGCCGGCAACCTGAACTACAAGATCCCGGTCGAATCCAACGATGAAATCGGTTACCTTGCCGCTTCTATGAATTACATGGCAGGCGAGCTGAACAACTCCGGCGAAAGCCAGCGAAAATTTATTTCCAACATTTCGCATGATTTCCGTTCTCCGCTTACTTCCATCAAAGGGTACGTAGAAGCCATGCTGGACGGCACGATCCCACCGGAAATGCAGGAGCGATACCTCAATGTCGTTCTCTCAGAAACAAACCGTCTGACCAAGCTCACAAAAGGACTGCTGACTCTCAACAACTTCGATGATAAGGGAACGTACCTGGAACTTGCAGATTTCGACATCAATGCGATCATCCGCCAGACTGTGGAAACCTTCCGCAGCCTGTGCTGGGACAAACACATTTCTTTCCAGCTTACGTTCGAAGAAGAGTCACTGTACGTCAATGCCGATGTCGGAAAAATCCAGCAGGTTCTCTATAATCTGATCGACAACGCCGTAAAATTCAGTCATCCAGATTCTCTGATCTACATCTCTTCTCTGGAAAAACACGGAAAAGTCTTTGTATCCGTAAAAGACACCGGCGAAGGCATCGCAAAGGACAGCTTAAATAAAATATGGGAGCGTTTCTATAAGAGCGATCCATCCAGAGGAAAAGATAAAAAAGGCACCGGACTTGGCCTTTCGATCGTCAAAGAGATCATCCAGGCCCACGGTGAAAATATCAACGTTGTCAGCACGCAGGGCGTAGGAACCGAGTTTACATTTACACTGCCATGCAGCAAGAACAAAAAGTGACGGAGATTTTGTAAATGTGCAAATGAACGTTGCAAAAATAGTTTTGTAAAAAATAGTACGCCATTGGCTGTCTTATTTTACGCACTATGTTTTTCAATGCATTTCGTTTGCACATTAAGAAAACCTCCGCAGCTATCCCTTCCAGTGCAGCCGGTGCAGGTCGCCTTCCAGCTGCATATGATCGAAGTGGTTCTGGCGAAGTGCCTCGTAAAGCACGATCGCCACAGAATTGCCAAGATTCAGAGATCGGATATCATTGATCATCGGGATACGGATCGCCGTCTCCTGATTCTCTACCAGAATTTCTTCCGGGATCCCGGCACTTTCTTTTCCGAACATAATGTAACAATCCGGCTCATAGGCCACTTCCGTGTAGGTTTTCTTTGCCTTGGTCGTCGCCATATAGATCTTGGCTCCCGGATTCTTCTCCAGAAAGTCCGCATAATCAATGTAAGTAGTCACATCGAGATCTTTCCAGTAATCCATCCCGGCTCTCTTTAATGCCTTTTCGTTTAAGCGGAAGCCAAGCGGCTCGATCAGATGCAGTCTTGTCCCGGTTGCCACACAGGTTCTGCCTATATTTCCGGTGTTTGCCGGAATCTCCGGCTCAAAGAGCACGATATTCAGCTTTGCCATTATCTGCTGCCCTCTTCTTTCAGTCTCTTCACGAAATCTGCCATACGGTCCAGTGCTTTCTTAAGATCTTCCAGTGAATAAGCATAGGAAATTCGCAGGTACCCTTCGCCACACTCACCAAATGCACTTCCCGGAACGACAGCGACCTTCTCCTCTTTCAGCAGTCTGGATGCAAACTCATCGGAAGTCATGCCAAACTCTTTGATGCATGGGAATGCATAGAAAGCTCCAAGCGGCTCAAAGCACGGCAGTCCCATCTCTGCAAATGCATGCAGCAGATAACGTCTTCTGCCATTGTAGGATTCACGCATTTTAATCACATCATCATCGCCGTTTCTCAGTGCTTCTACGGCTGCATACTGGCTGTTGGTCGGAGCACACATGATCGCAAACTGATGTACCTTTGTCATCTGTTTGATGATCTCCCTTGGTCCGCACGCATAGCCAAGTCTCCATCCTGTCATTGCGTAAGCCTTAGAAAATCCGTTCATGGTGATCGTGCGTTCTTTCATGCCCGGCAGACTTGCGATCGATACATGATCTCCTGCGTAGGTCAGCTCAGAATAAATCTCATCAGAAAGCACGTAAATATCGTGGCGGATGATCACTTCTGCGATCGCTTCGAGATCTTCTCTTGTCATAACCGCACCGGTCGGATTGTTCGGGAACGGCAGTACCAGAAGTTTTGTCTTATCGGTGATCGCATCCTCCAGCTCCTGTGCCGTTAAACGGAACTCATTCTCTGCTTTCAGGTTGATGACAACCGGAACACCGTCCGCTAAAACAGCACACGGCAGATAAGATACAAAACTTGGCTGTGGGATCAGCACTTCATCGCCCGGATTTAACAGTACACGCATCGCAAGGTCGATCGCCTCACTTCCGCCTACGGTGATCAGCGCCTCGTCGATCGTATAGTCAACTTTGCATCTGCGGCTTAAATATCTGCAGATCTCCTCACGCAGCTCTTTTAAACCTGCATTGGATGTGTAGAAAGTCCTTCCTCTCTCCAGACTGTAGATACCCTCATCACGGATATGCCACGGCGTATCAAAATCCGGTTCGCCCACACCAAGCGAAATGACATCGTCCATCTCGCTTACAATATCAAAAAATTTTCTGATTCCGGAAGGCTGAAGCCCCAGAACTTTATCGGAAATTACATTTTTCATGGTGTCACCAGCATCCTTTCATCTTTGCTTTTCTTTGTAAAAATCGTTCCGTGATCTTTATATTTTTTCAGGATGAAATGAGTGGCTGTACTTAAAACAGAATCCAGTGTGGAAAGTTTGTCAGAAACAAAACCTGATACTTGTTTCAGAGTCTTTCCTTCCAGAATGACCATCAGATCATAGGCACCGGAGATCAGATATACGCTTCTTACCTCCGGATAATTATAAATACGCTCTGCGATGGAATCAAATCCCTGTCCACGCATCGGAGTGACACGCACTTCGATCAGAGCGGTTACTTTCTCATCGGAAACCTTTTCCCAGTCGATCAGTGTGTGATAACCGCAGATGACCTTTTCCTCTTCCATCTTTGCGATCTCATTCATGATCGTTACTTCATCGCTGCCAAGTAAAATAGCCAGTTCTTTCGGATCAATACGGCTGTTTTTTTCTAAAAATGTCAATATCTGTTCTCTCATTTTTAAGCCTCCTTCTAATCGAACACCTTTTCCAGTTCCTCCTTCTGAGGACGGTCCAGGTATCTCTTTTTTCCCTGATTATAAATGATACGGTCATTGCCATCGTTCGTTCTTCCGATCACGGCTGCGTGAATCCCTTCACGTTCCAGCACGGAAACCAGCCCAAATCCGTCTTCCACTGCCACAAGAAGTGCCCCGGTGGAATCGGTATAGTAGGGATTCAGGTCAAAAAACTCGCAAATCTCCACAGTCTCCTGGCGGATCGATATTTTCCGAAGATCAATTTCCATACCTGCATTTATCTGCTCCAGCATATTCCAGAGCCCGCCTAATACCCCGCCTTTTCCAAGCGGGTAAATGGCGGCAGCACCATACCCTCCTGAGATCTGGTACTCTCGCTCTGTGGACAGATAACGGGTAAACCCTGCCGCATCACGTATCATCACGGACGGAAAACGGCTGGACAGCTCTTCTGCCCTGCACGAAGCAAGGGCGGAAGTGCCTTTTAATGCTATCCATTTTGTCAAAACAAGATCCATAGTTTATATCCTTCTATCAACTTTTTACTCAATAACAGCTCCGTTTGTCGGGTCATCCGGCAGTGCCACATCCGGTGTGGAACTTCCATCTCCACCCTGCGTATTGTCTGCTGCGGAATCGCTCTGTGCCTGTGATTCGCTCTGCTGCTGATCCGCTGCCTGTGATTCACTTTGTGTCTGATCCTGTGCCTGTGACTCACTCTGTGCCTGATCCGCTGTCGCTGTACTTGTCTGTCCGTAATTTCCGCTTATGATCGCCTGAACCTGATTCAGGTCATTGTTTGCGATCGCAGACTGGATCGCCGCTGCCACAGTCGGGTTATCCGTATTTACTCCGACATCATAGCAGACCGGCGTTGCCTGATACGTACTGGAGTTCACCTGTTCTTTTGTCGTCTCACCATTTTCGGTAACATATTTCCACAGAACTGCGGTAAGCCCCTGCAGTGCTCCCTGTGTCTGGCTTAAGTAGCCGACCGGCTGATCCGTGGCATAGAGTGCTACACCATCCGCAGTCGTTGTTCCGGTTGTCTCGCTGACATATTCTACCGTACGATTTGGATCTCTTGTCTCATGGCCATAGATCGTGAACGTCAGCTCACCGCCGTAAGCATAGCCGGAAATATAAATCGGGTAGTCCGTATTATTCGCAAAACGAAGATCCATCAGCCCCTCTGCGATCGCCGCATCTTTGGAAGGATCCACATAAGTAACGATCATGGTATGATTGTGGCGTTCCAGCACTTCCAGTTCTGCATTTAAAACTGCATTGTAAAGTGTTGTGGAAACCTGGCAGATGCCGCCGCCGTAACTGTCCACGACTTTTCCGCTCTCATAGGAAGGAGCCAGCTCGTAGCCGTTCTCTTCAGTAAACGGAACGACTGCATCCGTTACGGAGAACTCTTCTCCCGGCATCAGGATATGTCCGTTTAACTTCTCTGCACCTGTCTCTACATTTTTGTTTCTGCCTGTGGTCGATCCGTAGTATGTAGTGGCTGTTCCGAGTACATCGGTGATGCTCGCCAGATCCTCCGTTGTACACTCCGGCTCTTTGATATCGGCCGCCAGCTCGATCGTAGTATTTTTGCCGTCCCAGTCAGTTTTGAGATATTTCAAAATCTTTTTGACCGATTTCTCCACATTCAGCTCAATTCCATTCTCGCCCTGAACGACTTCAAAAGCACCATTTTCCGTAGAAAGCTGTGCATCGGTCGGTTCCCGGTTGAAGACATCTTCTTTTTCCTCCAGAACTTTCTGGATGCTGCTTCTGTCTACAGAATAATCTATGTCATATTTTCTGGATTCATTCTCCAGATCCTTTTTGTCTTTGTAACGTTTGATGATGTTGCCGGATTTGCCAAGCTCCGCCGCCTCCTGCACAACCTCTTCATTTGCCCAGGAAAGTCCGAGATCTTTTGCACTTACCACGGTCTCCTGATCATCTACTTTTAAGGTAATGTTCGCCGCTTTCGCTTCGCTCATATCATCTTCCACTGCTTTTTTCGCTTCTTCCTGCGTCATCCCGGAGACATCCACGTCTCCGATATATACGCCCTGGCTGATCGTCTGATCAGAATCTTCGGCAGCCATAACCCCTTTCGGCAAAAAAGCAACTGCACCTGTAACAGCCAGTGCTGCCATCAGTCCTAAAACTCCGATTTTTTTCATAATAATCATTTACCTCCATATCACCTGTGTGATACTTTAAAACATTCCAATAACAGCTGCCAGCGTAGGAAGTACCATCGCGATCACGATCAGTACCACGAGAATCCCGGAAAGAATCCGTTTTGTTTTTTTGTCACGAAAATGCATCATATCAATCACCCCTTATCATTTTCCCATACTGTAATATGATTCTGTCTGTAAGCCTGGAAGCCTGACTTCTCGTCAGCAGATCCAGGGCAACATTCGTTTCTATTTTATGATATTTCATCAAATCATTCAAGTAGACTTTTTGTATTTTCGTCGCCGGTGCATCTTTTCTTACCTTATAAGTAAGTTTTTTCGGCTCAAAGTAAGTTTCGTTTTCCTCAGAAAATGCTTCTGCCAGTTTCTGATACAGCCGGCTCGCCGCATCCGCATCGTCGCACGCACGGTGCCATCTCTCCTCCCGGATCTGATAATGATCACACAGATCACCTAACTTCCGGCTCGGCAGTTCCGGCAGAAATTTGCGTGCAATCGCAAGGGTATCGATCGCCATATCCGGGAAAGTTTTCCCCATGTTTGCCGCGTTTTGCTGAAGAAATCCAAAATCAAAGCCTATGTTATGCCCAAGGATCACGGATTGTCCACAGAATTCCAGAAATTCCGGCAATACCGTGTGGATTTCCCTGCCCTGCTGTGCCATTTCGGTCGTGATCCCGGTCAGCTCTGTGACATGCTCCGGAACCGGAAATCCTGGATTTACCATGGCAGTGTAGGTCTCCGTCACTTCCATATCCCGGACTTTCACCGCACCGATCTCCAAGATCGCATCTTTTCTCGGGCTCAGTCCCGTCATTTCTAGGTCAAGTGCCACATAATCTCTTATCATGCCCTTTCCTCTTCCTTCCGTTCCAGAATCCGATACGTTTTTGCATCTTTTGTGAGCGGATCTCGCCTTTTATAATCAAACAGCGTCCATTTTCCTTTCGAATCGACCTCAACGTGCGTCATATTCAGGATCTGTTTCCAGCTGTAGCCTTCGTAGTCTTTCAGATAACGCTTTTCCTCCGCTTCTTTTCTGAAAAATTCCTGGATCTCGCTCTTATATCCTGAAAGATCAAAAGCCCAGGACGGACGGCTCTTGCTCTTTTCCCTCAAGTAAAGATCCATCAGAAGATCATCCTCATATTTCGGTGCATGTTCTTTCTTCACATAGGAAAGAATAAAATCGTGCAGAATATCAAAGCGTCTCATGCGTGAATGTTTCAGGCCGTTCAGAGCGTTTTCTTCATAATATTCTGCCAGTGCCTCGTACATGGCAAACGGTGTGTTAAACTCCGCCTCCAGTGCCCGCATTGTACAGCGGAACTGACAGCTGTTATAGTAAACCTCAACCATCTCTTCTATGCCTTTTAAATAGATGACTTCATCGTAAGTCAGCCAGTTTGTCGATAAAACCTCGTACATAGGGCGTGTATGGTAAACGATCCCGTATTCTCCTGCCTTCTCATGCATTTTTGAGCCTTTTAAGACTTTCAGAAAGCCAAGCTGGAACTGCTGCGGCCGCAGACGGTAGACATCGTTGAAGGATTTTTTGAAGCTCTCCAGATTCTCATACGGCAGCCCGGCAATCAGATCCAGATGCTGATGGATATTTTCGGCACTTGCCACCCGCTGCACTTTCTGTGTAACCATATCAAAATCCATTACACGATCGATCTCATGGATGGTCTGTATGTTTGTGGACTGCACACCAATTTCGAGCTGGGCAAGTCCCGGCCGGAATGTGGCAAGCAGACCCATTTCTTCTTCATTTAAAATATCTGCCGCAATCTCAAAATGGAAGTTTGTGATGCCATTGTCATGCTCTTTGATGTAACGCCAGATTGCCATGCTGTGTCTGTGATTGCAGTTAAACGTCCGGTCCACAAACTTGACCTGCGGCACTTTATGATCCAGAAAAAACTGCAATTCCTTCTCTACCAGCTCCATGCTTCGAAGCCGCACTCGCTTATCGATCGAAGAAAGGCAATAACTGCACGAAAACGGGCAGCCTCTGCTCGTCTCATAATAGAGAATACGATTCTCAAACGGCATCATATTTTCATATTCTTCATATATAAAAGGAACTTCATCCAGACTGATCGGTGCCTGCGGCAGTCCCTGACTGATCTCCCCTTTCGGGTCCCGCCATACAATACCATGGCACTCGTCCAGTTTGTTCACCGCCTCTTTGCCATATATCTGGTAAAGTCCGGCAAGTTCACAAAAAGTCCGCTCACCCTCGCCTTTCATAATGCCGCGAAATTCCGGATGCTTCGCCAGAAATTTCTCTGCATCATAGGAAACCTCCGGTCCGCCTCCCCAGATTTCCAGATCCGGCAGAACCTTGTACAGATCTGCTGCAATATCCTGAACAAATTCCAAATTCCAGATATAGCAGGAAAATGCCACCACATCCGGCTTTCTCTGATAAATATCCATCAGAATATCGTCTCGTCGGTGATTGATCGTATATTCCGTAAGTTCCACCTCAATTCCTCTCTTTGCCGCATAACTTTTCAGGCAGTACACCGCAAGATTGGAATGTATATATTTCGCATTGATTGCGACCAGCAATATTTTCATGCCATCCTCCTGATACAGGCAACTCCCTGCACTTCAAGCCGAACGCCGGACATTACCTGATTTGATTAAACTTCCTGTTCATCCGCTCTCTTCCCCCGGATGTTTTTCAACTAAGTATCACGCAAAGAAATACATCTGTCAAGCGGATTCCGTTTTGCCGTGTCTTCCGGCATCCATGTACCCGGATGCTCATCCTCAAAATCCTCCTTTTGCATTGAATCGTCGCAAAAATTTAAACTTTTTATTTTTTTTGAATTTTTTTAAAATTTCCTGTTGACAAATGCATATTTCTATTGTATTATATGACCTGTGAGTTGCGGAACACAACTTACAAACACAAAGAAATGCGCGAGTGGCTCAGTTGGTGGAGCGCGACCTTGCCAAGGTCGAGGCCGCGGGTTCGAGTCCCGTCTCGCGCTTTTATTTTTTATTTTTTCGCTTTATCGCTTTAATTCATTAAATTACTCATAATACCTGTCATACCTAATCTGAAATCCGCCAGCTTTCCCAAAACCGTATTTTCCGTCTTATCCCGCATTCTTCCCTGACAGCAGAAAAACCCGGGAACCTTTTATCTTAATCAAAAGAAAGGCTTCCGGGTTTTTTATCTTATCAACTGTTTTTATTTTCTTATTCCCCGTGTCGGAGCACAATCCCGGACAGCGGCGGCAATGTCAGCTCAATTTTTCCGCCATGTACTTCTGTAAAGTACTGCTCGGTCGTATAGCCCTGTGCATGCGTCAGCATCAGGCGTTCCATTTTACAGTTATGCTGCGGCACATTTACCTGCCATACAGACAGGGTGATCGTCTGCTCATTCAGATCGTTGTTAAATGCCACAACCATCTGCTCGTCCTGCGAGAATCTTCCATAAGAAAGTACGTTATGTCTCTGCTCCAGGAATTTCAGGGAGCCATGTGTCAGCACAGGACATGCTTTGTGGATACGGATCATTTCTTTGTGGAATGTGATCAGGTCGTGATTTTCCTCGCCCCACGGATAGGTCCTGCGGTTGTCCGGATCAGTAAATCCACAGACTCCGGCCTCATCGCCGTAATAGATCGTCGGTGCTCCCGGCCAGGTCATCTGCATCACAACGGCCTCACGCATGACCGCCACATTGATATCCTGGGAGGCTGCCTCATATCCCAAATTCGCCACACGCCCTACTTTGTGGTTCGTTCTGGTCAGGAAACGGGAATGGTCATGGTTGGAAAGCTCGTTCATCGCCACCTGAAGCGACGGTGCCAGAAAGCTTGCCATATGATGACGCATTGCTCCGGTAAACGCTGCTTCATTGCCGAGCAGGTCGCCGCGGAACTCATCGCTGTGCTTTTCCATTCCGGTAAAGAACCAGGTCAGTGGCTCCATAAAGGCATCATAATTCATAACGGTATCCCATTCATCACCGCGAAGCCAGGACTTGGCATCGCCGTAATGTTCTGCCAGAATGATCGCATTCGGATTGGCCTCTTTTACGACTTTGCGGAATTCTTTCCAGAACTGATGGTTATATTCATTAGAAAATCCAAGGTCAGCAGCCACATCCAATCTCCAGCCATCGACATTGAACGGCGGGGAAACCCATTTCTTTCCGATCTCCAAAATATAATCGTGCAGCTTCGGTGACTGCTCATAGCAAAGCTTCGGCAGGGTATCATGTCCCCACCAGCCATCGTAATTCGGGTTGTACGGCCATGCCTGGTCGTTATTGAATTTGAAAAAGCTGCGATAAGGACTGTCTGCGGAAACATAAGCTCCCGGTTCATACCCTTCCTGATTCTCATAAATCTGCTCACGGTCCATCCATTTATTAAAGGAACCGCAGTGGTTGAACACACCGTCCAGTATCACTTTCATGCCCCTGCGGTGAATTTCTTCGACCAGCTGAACAAAAAAAGTGTTGCTGGACTCCAGGTTTGCTTTGTCGGTTACTCGTTTGATGTATTTAGAAGCATGGGCATTGATCGTATCCCCGTCCTTCAGAGTCTCGCCACCGTCGCTTACGATCTTTCCATAGTGCGGATCAATGTAATTATAATCCTGGATATCGTATTTATGGTTGGACGGTGAGACAAAGATCGGGTTGAAATAAATAACATCCACGCCAAGATCCTGCAGATAATCCAGCTTGTTCATCACACCTTGAAGGTCACCGCCGTAAAATTCACGCACGCCCATAAAGGATGGATTCTTCCGCCAGTCAGTCACCTTCCGGGAGTAGTCGCCGATGTAATAGTACTCGCAGTCTTCGACGGTATTGTTCGTGTCTCCGCTTGAAAAACGATCCACAAAGATCTGGTACATAACAGCACCTTTTGCCCATTCCGGCGTGTGGAAACCCGGTGCGATTGTAAAATCATAGACATCGAGGCGATCCCTGGATACACCGATCTTGTTGTAGAAACATCGGATCTTGCCAGCATGTATCTCAAAAAAATAGCGGACAGATTCTTCCGGCATGACCAGACGGATTTTGAAATAATCAAAATCTCCTTCTGATTTTTCGTATTCCATAGCAAGATGCCTGTCATTGCTTACCAGATATACTTTATCAACATTATCTTTCCAGGTTCGGAAACGTATCGTAACAATGTCGCCCGGATCAGGTTCCATCGGTGTTACATAATTTGCCGTCTCATCGCTGAAAAGTGCATTCGGTTTAAACATAGGACGCATCTGCAGCACATACTGACGAAGCTTATCCTGATATTCTATATTTGCTAAGTTCATATTTTCCTCCTAAGAAGACCAGAAGCGTCTTCACACACCCGGATCACGTTCTTACGGCTCTTTTGCGGTCATTTTAAAGGAAACGCCTGCAAGACGTTCATAACCTGCATTCAAACTGTAGAATTATTACTATCTTACACCATATTTTTCAAATTCACAACGAAATAATCCAGAAAAGGGAAAAAGACAGTTCATATGAACTGTCTTTCTTTGGAGAAGGTATTTCTTCTTATGGGGTGTAGCAAAAACTATATAATGTATTGGGGGTTTTACGAGTAATAATATACCACAGGTACAAATTTAAGTGTGCATAATCTTCACAAAATCTAAAATTATTTTTTATGCATTTTCACCAAAAAGGCTTTCAAACTCTTCCCTGCCAATTTTTTCTTTCTCGATCAGAAGCTGTGCACAGCGATGTAAAACATCCATATGCTCCTGAAGAAGTTCTTTTGCTTTTGCATAAGACTCATCAATGATGTTTTTTACTTCACCGTCGATCAGTGCAGCTGTCTGGTCTGCGTAACCCTTTGTATGTGCTAGGTCGCGTCCGATAAAGACTTCATCGTCATCGCTTCCATAATGGATCAGACCGACTTTGTCCGACATACCGTACTGTGTGACCATGGCTCTTGCCATCTGCGTTGCCTGTTTGATATCCTGGGATGCTCCGGTCGTCACATCGCCAAAAATCAGCTCTTCTGCAACGCGTCCGCCAAAGTCCACAATGATATTCTGCAGCATTTTCTTTTTGCTGTTGAACATCTCATCTTCACCCGGAAGCGGCATCGTATAACCGGCTGCCCCCATTCCGGTCGGGATCACAGAGATCGTATGGACCGGTCCCATATCCGGCAGCACATGGAACAGGATCGCATGACCTGCCTCGTGGTAAGCGGTGATCTTCTTTTCTTTCTCGCTTATGATCCGACTCTTTTTCTCCTCGCCGATGCCGACTTTGATGAAGGCACGGCGGATATCTTCCTGCATGATATAGGCACGTTTTGCCTTTGCCGCATAAATTGCCGCCTCATTCATCAGGTTTTCCAGATCTGCCCCGGTAAATCCTGCGGATGTTCTGGCAATCTCTTTGAGATCTACGTCCTCTCCAAGCGGCTTGTTTTTGATATGGACTGCCAGGATCTCTTCTCTTCCGCGTACATCCGGCCGTCCGACGCCGATCTTGCGGTCGAAACGTCCCGGTCTTAAAATCGCCGGATCGAGGATGTCCACACGGTTTGTCGCCGCCATCACGATGATGCCTTCGTTGTATCCGAAACCATCCATCTCAACGAGCATCTGGTTCAGCGTCTGCTCACGTTCATCGTGACCGCCGCCTACGCCGGCTCCTCGTCTTCTGGCAACTGCATCGATCTCATCGATAAAGATGATACACGGTGCATGAAGTTTCGCCTCGGTAAACATATCACGCACACGGGATGCACCGACACCGACAAACATTTCCACGAAATCGGAACCGGAAATGCTGAAGAACGGAACACCCGCTTCTCCTGCCACGGCTTTCGCCAGCAGGGTCTTACCGGTTCCCGGAGGACCGACAAGCAGCACTCCTTTCGGGATACGTGCTCCGACCTGGAGATATTTTTTCGGTTCTTTCAGGAAATCGACAATCTCCTGCAGATCTTCTTTTTCTTCCTGAAGACCGGCAACATCTTTAAACGTAACTTTGCTGTTGTCCGGCATGGTCAGGGTTGCACGGCTTTTGCCAAAATTCATCATCCGGGCATTGCCTCCCGTCGCCTGACGGCTTCCCATCGTAAAAAATACCATAAAGATCACGCAGATCAGAAGCATCGGCAGTACCGTTGTCATAAAAACGCTCTCTTTTTCAACTGTAACCTTATAGGAAATATTTTTCTGATCAAGAAGATCTTCTGCTTTTGTCACATCCGAAACATCGAGCGTTCTGTACTCCCCATCTTTCAGATGAAGTGTAAGCTCTCCTGTCACTCCCTGAGAATTCTGTCTGACCTCTACGCCGCTGACCTTATTCTGTGCGACATATTTCTGGAACTGTGAATAGGTGACTCCTGTATTCTCTACGAGGTTGCCCCGGATATAATTGATCCCCAGAACCACAATGATCGCAATAATGACATAGAAGATACTCCCTTTTAGAACATTCTTCAATTCGGGTTCCCCTTTCTACTGCTCTACCACTCCGATGAACGGAAGGTTGCGGTATTTCTGGGCATAATCCAGACCATATCCTACAACAAATTCATCCGGAATGTTGAAACCAACATAATCTACCTTTACATCTGTCACTCTGCGTTCCGGTTTGTCCAGAAGCGTGCACAGACGGATGCTTGCCGGGTTTCTTTTCTTCAGGATCTCGATCAGATAACTTAAGGTACGTCCGGAATCAATGATATCTTCTACGATCAGAACCTCTTTTCCTTCCAGCGGCTCATCCAGGTCTTTGATGATCTTTACGATACCACTTGATTTTGTCTCCGAACCGTAGCTGCTCACGGACATAAAATCGAGAGATACCGGAACGGTGATTCTCTTTGCCAGTTCACAGGTGAAAAATACGCCGCCTTTGAGCACGCAGATCATATGAACGGACTTGCCGGCATAATCTTTGCTGACCTGCTCACCGATTTTTTTGATCTTTTCATTTACTTCTTCTTCTGTCAACAGTACACGAATCTTATCTTCCATTTTAGTTCTCCTTATCTATTTGTATTTGCAGAATCCTTTTTGTACGTTCTGTTACCTTGTATGCCTCACTGATCCGGTATCCGACCACCCAAAGAATATGGGAGCCGTCCGCAATGAGCGGTATCTCATCCCGCCTCTCCCGCAGGATCTTCTCATCGATCATATACCTTTTCAGAGGCTTTGTCCCGCCTTCTGCATGCACACTGAGAGTATCGCCCGCCTGACGCGTACGAATCTCCAGTCTATGGTTTATGGTATCATAATCAAACCATTTTGTACACTTCTTTTGCGGAATTATTTGCTTTTCATAAGAAAAAACATAGGCTGTAATACGAAGATCTCTCCACCCTGTCACACCCGGGATCTGCAAATTTTCTCCCCTGCACTTTGCAGCTTCATTTCCCTTTTTTCTTATTGATCTGTTTTTCTCAAAAACAAGAAATTCATTTTTATTTACGGCACGTATGCCGCCCGGAAGATTTAATGATTTTCCATTCTGACCGGCTGCAAGCTCCAGAAGTGCCCCGATATGCCGGCGGCTGACATCTTTCTGACCGGCGATCATTTTTTCTAGGCAGAACCTTATCAGATATTCCTGCATCAGATGCTCCTGACGGCAGAATCCTTCTCGCTCAAGAAATACTTCTGGCTCCGCTTTTTCCTCATAATGTACGTAACGCTCTGCAAGTTTCTGCACCTGGCTCTGGATATAATCCTCTGCCTCCTGAAGCCGCAGCCCTGCCTGTGCGATATGGCTCGCTGCCTGTCCGTTCACGCCCTGTGCAAGCAGCGGCAGGATCTCCAGGCGGATCCTGTTTCTCGTGTACTCGGTCTGATGGTTCGTCTCATCCGTCCGCCATGTGATCTGACGCCCCCGAAGTGCCGCCTCGATCTCGCTTCTTCTGGTATTTAAAAGCGGGCGGATAATGTTTTCACGCACCGGACGGATCCCGCCAAGTCCTCGAAGACCGCTTCCCCTTGCGAGATTCATCAGGATCGTCTCTGCCTGGTCATCCAGATTGTGGGCAACGGCAATCTTGCAGTTTGACCTGCCGCTCTTTTTTGCCGCCTGCTCAAATGCCTGATAGCGGGCTTTCCGCCCTGCCTCCTCGACCGTCAGGCTGCTTTCCTGTGCCATCTTTTTAATATTACAGGAAACCAGGTGAAACGGTACACCATATTCTTTGCAGAGGTTTTCCACATAGTTCGCATCTGCAAGGCTGTCCTGTCCACGGATCCCATGTTCGATGTGCACAACTTCCATGGAAAACGGGATCTCTTTCTGATATGCAAGCAGTTCAAAGAAAAGGCAGACAGAATCTGCTCCCCCCGAAACTCCGGCAATGACAAAATCTCCCGGCATGATCATCTTCTGTTCTCTGATAAAATTCTGTACCTGTCTCATATGTTCTCTCTATCTTCTTCTCATACCGCCCACCAGAACGGTCATATCATCTCTTGCCTGCTGCCTGTCCGACTGCAATACATAGTTCAGCAGGGATCTGGCAAGTTCTTTTGCATTTTCCGTTTCACTTTGCAGAAGATAATCTTTGATCATCTCCTCCGCATCCATCTGCGGCAGGGCATCCATCACGCCATCGGACACCATGACGATATAATCGCCCTCTTCGAGCCGCTTTCTGGTGCACTCATAATCCACATCCTGAAGGATCCCCATCGGCATACTGGTCGACGTGATCGTCTCCACCCAGTGCTTCCGTTTCAGAAAGGTCGTTGAAGCACCGATTTTTAAGAATTCACAGTCTCCGGTGTAAAGATCTGCCATGCACAGATCCACCGTCGCCGAACTCTGCCCTTCTGTCTGCAAGAGCATCGAACTGTGGATCAGGCGAATCGCCGTCTCTTTGTCAAAACCGCTGCCAAGAAACTGCTCCAGCAGATCGATCACTGCCTCGCTTTCTTTGTATGCCGCAAGACCGGAACCCATCCCGTCTGAAATGCTGAGGATCATCTGACCGTCCGCCGCTGGAAACAGGGAAAAATTGTCACCGGAAATCACTTCTCCGTCCCTGGCGATCCTCGCCACACCGCCGGTCATGTAATACTGTGGTTCCGTGGAAAATAAAATGGTACTGTACTCATAATTTACTACGGTTTTCCCCTGTTCATCCGGCATCAGCCTCGTCCCGAACGCTGCAGACAGAAGTCCTGCCACTTCTTTTGTGCGGATGCATCTGCCCTTCTTTGCCGTGCGGAGTGTCACATAGAGCTGTATATTTCTTGGCTGCCGGATACACCAGATATCCTTGAGGATCATCCCGTGCATCCGCAGGCGGATGTCTGCCTGCTGGCGTATACTCCCGTCTACGCGTCTGACATCGCAGATATGCCCCGCCGCCTTCCGTATGATGCACGCCGTCTCATGGAGCTGGTCCGCCGCCGCGCTTCTGCTCTCCATCAGGCGATTGTGCCACAGCATATCCATTCTCGCTTTTTCAATCTGATCTGCCACCGCTTCGAAAAAGAAGTCTCCGTGCAGACATTGTTTCTGAAGTGCCTCTTTTCTGCCATTGTTCAGCTCTTTCCCCTGGATAATGCTCTCTGCGATCCGGTTGAATCTGCAGATCCCTGTTTCACTTCCATAGTCCCAGCACTGTGCTGCGGCCGAACAGCTGCGGCAGACGCTCGTCTGCACCCGAAAGAGCACTTCATCCATATCCTGCCCGGAAAGTTCCTCCTTTTTGGTAACCATGCCCTGAAACATCCCGGAAAGCTGTTCGAAAGAATCTGCACAACGCAGCAGCTCGCTTCTCCCAAGCTCGCCCGCCGGCAATGTGATCTCATCCCGGTTCAGCCACTCCATACTGACCACACGGATGATCTCCCACAAAAGCCAGAAGCTGCTGACCATCAGTGTAATAATGATAAAATCCCCCATACTGCCTCCTCACACAGCCTTTTCCACGCTGCTTTAACGGATTCAGTATAGCGAATGGCTCCGGAAAATTTTGTCAAAGGCGGTACGCCTCCAAAAAAAGTTTTCGACAAAAAAGAAAGGAAGCTTATCACGCTGCCTTTCTCCTTTTTCTTTAGTTCTCTTCTGGTTTAAAAATAATCTCATCTTCATAGACCAGACCAAGCTTGTCCTTGGCAACCTGCTCCGCATACTCATCTGTCTGCATATAAGCTTCCAGATCAGCAATGTCCTGCGTGCGGGCTTCTTCGGCATCGATCTTATTCTGCAGCTGTGCCAGCTCTTCGACATATGCCGCATTTCTCTGATCCATTGTATGGCCTCTCAGCAAAAATACTGCAATCAGCACAACAATCACAGTAGAGATGCCAAGCTTTCCTCTTCTCTGTGCCGCATCTCTCCTTCTGCGTGTCTGTTTTCTTTTTTTCATATACCCTTCCCGACTTTCTGACTTACTTTTTGACTATGACCATTCTAACCTGTTTTATCTTCTTTTTCAATGCTTTCCTGACCATTTTTCTCAATTTTTTGACCGATTTTCCGGCAGGCATCAAAATCAGCCGGAAAAGACCGGCAATCATGCGGGAAAGAAAGCCGAAAAAAGTCGAAAATACGAGAAGGATCCTCCGACTGAACAGCAAAATATAAAAAAGCATCCCCAGAATCAGTGCCGCCAGCACATACCCCCGGATCTGCCCGTAATTCCGATCACGGAACATCAAAAACACAAAAATCCAGGCGAACACCCAGTAAAAAAAGTCTTCTGCTGCGACAAGCCGGCCCCCGTGCGGAAATCCTCTGCGAAACGCACGCAGGATATCGTAGCCCAGCATGATACCTGCTCCTTTTGCAAAGGCCAGCACAAAAAAGAGGGCCTCTGCTGCGATCACCGTGTGCATTACCGGAACAGCCGTCCAAGAAAGGAGGTATCTTTTCCGTTCTCGCCTTTCTGTTCGGAATAAACAAAGCTGTCAATCTTTCCCTCGATATCCACTTCGCCTTTTTCCAGTGTCAGCCGATTCATATGAAGCTCCTGTCCGCGTATCATCAGCATCCCCTGTGTCGTCTGGAGTACGATCTCATTTAAATCAAAAGAAAGCACATCCGATACCCCGCTGATGGTGCCGCTGTGCCTTCCCTGAATCATTACCCTGTGTGCTGTTCCCTGAGCCTGTTTTTCGTCCATGCCATTCTCCATACACTCTTTGCAAAAGTATATGAAGCTCTGCTTTTGTTTATGCCAGCGTAAAAAAGCTCACATCCGGAAGCTACAGGTATTTATAGAGTTCTGCCGCATTGTCCTTTTTGACTGTCTCCTGCACATCCAGGACTTCTACTTTTACGGCTTTTGTTCCAAACTGGATCTCGATCACATCGCCTGCCTTGACTGCCGCAGATGCTTTTGCCGTTCTTCCGTTGATCAGAACTCTTCCGGCATCACAGGCTTCATTCGCAACGGTACGTCTTTTGATCAGTCTGGAAACCTTTAAAAATTTATCCAGTCTCATAGTCATTTCTCCTTTTGCTGATAAGAAAAAAAACTGCCGCAGAAATGTTCCGCGACAGCTGATGATTCCAAATACAGGAATTAGTTGTTGATCATATCTTTCAGTGCTTTGCCTGCTTTGAATTTCGGAGCTTTGGAAGCTGCGATCGTCATCGGTTCGCCGCTCTGAGGATTTCTTCCTTCTCTTGCTGCTCTTTCGGATACTTCAAAAGTACCAAAGCCTACCAGCTGTACTTTTTCACCTTTTTTCAGTTCATCTGCAACGATATCTGTGAAAGCTTTCAGTGCCTTTTCTGCATCTTTTTTAGATAATTCTGTCTGTTCAGCGATAGCTGCTACTAATTCTGTCTTATTCATGGACCTTTCCTCCTGTAATTGCTGTTTTGATTCCTGAGAACAAGGCTGCGGCATCCCGTCCGCTCATCGCTTCCGGAACACAACAGCCTTGTTGGCTATGTTTATTTATAATCGTTATCCCCATATTTGTCAAGGGATTTCTGTAAATGTTCTATGATCTGCTGTGTTGCCAGATAAACTGCTCTTTCCTGAGCTTTTTTCTGATCTTCTGACATACCTGCCTTCTCGATCTGCTTGATCTCCTTCCAGCTGTCAGCATGTCCGCCTAAAAGCTCATAGCTCTCCTCTCCGAAAACATGCGGATGACGGCGGATCATTTTTTCGCTGATGCTCTGCACGACATCATTGATCGTAAAAAGACCTTCTTCTGCTGCGATCTGGCTCTGTATCACAACTTGAAAGAGCATATCTCCAAGCTCCTCGCAGAGATTGGACGCATCTTTTGTCTGCTCATAAAGATCGATCGCCGCCACTGCCTCAACTGTCTCTGATAGCATATAGGGCTTCAGGCTTTGATGCGTCTGGGAAAGATCCCACGGACAGCCGCCCTCTTTCTTTCGCAGCATTTCCGTGATCTGACAGAAATCATCAAAATCATATGTTTTTGCCATTTTACAGCATTTCCTGGATCATAGCTACAACCTGTTTACCAAGAGCTGCGGATTTTGCATCTGCATCTTCCAGGGATGTGCCCTTTACGCCATAGTAGAATTTTACTTTTGGCTCAGTTCCGGACGGTCTTACGCACAGCCATGCATCATCACTCAGATCATAATAAAGAACATTTGAAGATGGAAGACCTGTCTGTGTTACTTCACCGCTTTCCAGATTTTTGACAGTATCCTTCTTGTAATCTCTTGCAGAAAGTACTTTATATCCTGCGATCTCTGCAGGAGTGTCATTTCTGAGAGTCTCCATGATCTCCTGGATCTTCTGCAGACCTTCGATACCTTTCAGCGTAATCGCCTGGATATCATCTTTGTAATAGCCATATTTCTCGTACATGTCGATCATGGCATCCCACAGTGTTTTCCCCTGTGTCTTATAGTAAGCTGCTGCTTCGCACAGAGCCATCGTTGCAACGATCGCATCTTTGTCTCTTGCATGTGTTCCGATCAGACAGCCATAGCTCTCCTCGAATCCGAAGAGATAGGTTCCTTTTCCACTCTGTTCAAAACCAAGGATCTGCTGTCCGATGTATTTGAATCCGGTCAGGACTTCGATGAAACGCAGTCCGTAGGATCTGGCGATCGTTCCTGCCATGTTTGTAGTAACGATCGTGCTGACTACTGCTCCGTCTTCCGGAAGGCTGCCGTTTGCTGCATTTCTCTGGCTCAGCTCGTATTCTTCAAGCAGGCATCCGGACATATTTCCGGTCAGAGTATGGTATACACCATCTTTGTCTTTGACATGCACACCGAGACGGTCTGCGTCCGGATCGGTTGCCAGAACCAGGTCTGCATCGACTTCTTTTGCAAGTTTCAGTCCCAGTTCGAAAGCTTCTTCTGCTTCCGGGTTCGGATAACTTACCGTCGGGAAATCGCCGTCCGGCAGTTCCTGCTCTTTTACTACATATACATGTTCAAAGCCAAGCTCTTTTAAGACGCGTCTTGCCGGGATATTGCCGGTACCGTGCAGCGGTGTGTAAACGATCTTGAGATCTTTGCTGACTTCACGGATGGAATCCCAGTGGATCACCTGGCTCTTCAGTGCTTCAATATACAGATCATCGATGTTCGCACCGATCACTTCGTAAAGTCCTGCTGTGACTGCTGCATCTTTGTCCATTGTTTTTACGTTTGCATAGTCGGTAACTGCTTTTACTTCAGCCATGATACCGGTGTCGTGAGGCGGTGTGATCTGTGCTCCGTCCTCCCAGTAAACTTTATAGCCATTGTATTCCGGCGGATTATGACTTGCTGTGACATTGATACCTGCCGTACATTTCAGTGTACGCACAGCAAAGGACAGCTCCGGAGTCGGTCTCAGTGACTCAAACACATAAGCCTTGATGCCGTTTGCAGCCAGGCACAGTGCTGCTTCATCTGCAAATTCCGGTGACATATGTCTGGAATCGTAAGCGATCGCTACGCCTTTTTCCTGTGCTCCTACTGACTTGATATAGTTTGCAAGTCCCTGTGTAGCTTTACGCACAGTATAAACGTTCATACGGTTTGTACCTGCCCCGATGATACCTCTTAAACCGGCAGTACCAAACTCCAGATCCGCATAAAAGCGTTCTTTGATTTCTTTTTCGTCTCCCTCAATTGCTCGCAGTTCTTCCTTTGTAGCTTCGTCAAAGTATGGATTTGCGAGCCACTCTTCATAGACCTTTTTATAATCCATTGTGCTACCTCCATTAAAATATTCAATAGGTGGCTATATTATATAATAAAAAGGTCTAAAAAGAAACCTCTAATGCAGAAACTTTACAAATTCTCGCCGTTTTTTTTCCTGCATATCGAGAATTTCCAGCTTCTGAAGGCTTTTTTCCGGTATCCAGGTTTTGCGGCTGTTGAAATAATGGTTGGCAAGCTTCCAGAATTTTTCCGGATAGGCGAGTCTTATACAAAAATTTTCAAATTCTGCATCGCCAAGCGGACGCACTTCCTGATATGCATGGATCATCTCCATGCCAAGCTTCTGATTCCAGCCCTGCTTTTCCATGATCTTGCGGAAAAACTGATAAAAATCGGAGATCTGTACATCAAAACAGCATCTCGCAAAATTGACTGCCACCGCTCCTTCCCGGTCAAAAAACAGGTTATGTTGACTGTAATCCCCATGGCAGACCCGTCGCTCCCGTATGCACTGCCGATGCAGAGCATATGAACTGCTGGCACATACCCGTCTGGTTACTTCTTCTGCCTGAGCCATAAATTCCGGATACAGTTCCAGGAAACGGCTCTCAAAAGCGGTCTTTTTCTTTCGTGTCCGCATGAAATTCCGCACCTTTTTCAGCTCTTTTGTGTGCCGCTCAATCTCCTCGTCAAGCGGCTCTGCTATATACTCTAAATTTTTTCTGATTTTTTTCTCTTCTGCCGTATCTGTCTCATCCGTCTGTGCCGCCGCCATCTGAAATTCCTGTATTTCCGGCAGACGCAGGACATTGTGCAGCCTTGCAAGATAATGCACCGCCCCTACAATATCTTCCCGGCTTTTCGTATCACACTCCCGCCCGGAAAACCATTTTTTGACCACGTACCCGTTGCCGTAGCGGTCAGAAGTAACCAGATTTCCTTCGGTATTTTCCAGGAGCAGATCGCAGCGTATCCCTCTTTCTGTCAGAAAAAAAAGTACTCTGTTCTGAAAAAACAGCCGCTCCTGCGAACCGGAAAATTCAGTCACCTGAACAAGCCCTCTGTCCGTATCACAAAGAAAGGAGCCACGCCCTCGCCTTGTGCTTTGCACATGCAGGTCGTACTGCTCCAAAATCACCAGATCTTTTTCATTCACTTTTGATCCCCCCACAATTCCTCTCAATAAAACCAGCTATTAAGATCAAAAATGCCACACGAATTGTTCCTTACTTCGTACTCTCACAATTCTGGCACCTAAAGCTACTCTATCTTATGAAATGCAGGGGGCAAATATACGGGAAGTTATCCTTCGGTATTTCGCAGTTCTCTGCTTTTTCCGATCAGCCATTCCCGCTCATTTCGCTGCGGCTCCTCTAATACCAGCTCCAGCAGCTTTGCAAGGATCTCGCCCATCTCTTTGCCCGGCTTCATGCCGTCTTCGATCAGATCTTTTCCGCTGATCTTCAGATCTTTGATGCAAAGGCACTGCTGTTTCTCTAAAATGGTGTGATACAGGGCTGTCAGCTCTTTTAAATAAGCTTTCTTCTCCGGCTGCCACTTCGGGGACTGAGCCAGGGTATCTGCCATTTTCAGTTTCAGAACCTCTGCAAAAGCGTCTGCCCCGACTTTGCTCACTGCTCTTCGCACCGATTTTTCGGTCAGTTCCGGCCGCAGATCGTGGTATCGCACATAAACTTTGACTTTATTTAAAGTGTCGTTGTCGAATTTAAGACGATGCATGATATCATTTGCAAGCTCAGCACTGATCTTTGCATGCCCGTGAAAATGATCGATCCCGTCTGCGTCCGTGGTATGTGTCTGCGGCTTGCCGAAATCGTGAAACAATGCCGCCAGACGCAGCGTTTTGTCTGCCTCTATGTTCTTTAAAGCTTCCAGCGTATGTTCTCCGACGTTATAGCAGTGATGCGGGTTATTCTGCGGTGTCTCCATCGTGCGGTCAAACTCCGGCAGAACAACTGCCGTGATGCCGTACTCCCAGGCATACCTCAGATAATCCGGATGTGGGGAAACCAGCAGTTTGACCAGCTCCGTCTGGATACGCTCGGCACTGATCTTTGAGAGCGTCCCCGCCAGCTTTTTCGCCGCTTCTGCCGTGTCCGGATCGACCGTAAATCCGAGCTGTGCCGAAAAACGGACAGCACGCATGATACGCAGTGCATCTTCTCCGAAACGTTCTTCGGCATTGCCGACGCAGCGGATCACTTTCTGCTCAATGTCCGCTCTTCCGCCGAACACGTCCACAAGACCCTCGCTGTCATTATACGCCATGGCGTTGATCGTAAAATCACGGCGACGCAGGTCTTCTTCCAGATTTGCCGTAAAAGTCACTTCTTTTGGATGTCTTGCATCCTCATATTCTCCATCCACACGATAGGTCGTCACTTCATAACCTTCTTTTCCCATCAGAACGGTTACCGTTCCGTGCTGGATCCCGGTATCGACCGTGCGTGGGAACAGTTTCTTGACCTGCTGCGGTGTCGCAGAAGTCGTGATATCCCAGTCATTTGGTATCCGTCCGAGAATCGAATCACGCACGCAGCCGCCGACCGCATAGCCTTCATATCCATGTTGTTCTAGTGTTTCGATGATCTGTTTCACATCATCCGGAAGTGTGATCTTCATTCTCTTATTTCCCCTTTCTGTTATTCTGTCTGTAATTTTTCCAGGTACTTTCACAGTCTGGACGTAAAATCCACGGAACTGTTTTCTGCAATTCCACCTGTCTCTGTCTCAGAGCAGAATTACCGGAATGTAAAAAACAAAATCACCAGGATACCAAGTACGATACGGTACCAGCCGAAAATCTTGAAATCGTGCTTTCTTATGTAATTCATCAGAAATTTGATCACCAGAACCGATACAACAAATGACACTGCCATACCGACCAGCAGGATCATCATTTCTGCCCCTGAGAAAGCCAGACCAAATTTCAGGATCTTTAAAAGGCTGGCTCCTGCCATGACCGGAACGGCCAGGAAAAAGGTAAACTCTGCTGCGGTTGTTCTGGAAAGTCCGATCAGGATACCGCCAAGAATGGTCGCACCGGATCTGGAAGTTCCCGGAAAAATGGCCGCGATCAGCTGGAAAAGTCCGACCAGCATCGCATCCCGGTATGTGATCTGGGCAATACTGGTGATGCGTGCTTTTTTCGTCTGATTTTTATTTTCGATTACAATAAATAAAATACCAAACACGATCAGTGCCGTTGCTACCGTCTGGTAATTGTAAAAAAGCTCGTTAATCTGGTCGTCAAACAAAATACCGACCACCGCCGCCGGAATGCAGGCTGCGATTACTTTGAACCACATAGAAAATACGTTTTTGCGAATCGTGTCTTCGCCCTTTTTAAAGGAGAACGGAAACAGCTGATTCCAGTAGAGCATTACGACCGCAAGGATCGCTCCAAGCTGGATCACTACCAGAAATACTTCCAGAAACTCTTTTGACACGTTCAGTTTGATCAGTTCATCGAGAATGATCATATGACCGGTGCTGCTAACCGGAAGCCATTCTGTGATTCCTTCCACGATTCCGAACAGGATCGCTTTTATGATTTCTGACATCTCATCTTCCTTTCTTTTTGCTGTTTTGTGGCTTCCTGACAAAGGATTTCCTACCTTTTTTATCAGGATTCATGCCCGGAAACAGTATCAGTATAACCGATATACAGGTGCAAAACAATACACAATTCTCTTGACATTTGCGGTGGTTAAATCTATAATATCCGTTGAGGGATTTATTGGATGAAAGTAATTCACTAGTTATTAGAGATTATACTCACCCCTATATAATCTGTAATAACTGGTGGATTTTTTTAACTCAAAAGTCCACAATAAAATTTTATTATCTAACGGAGGTACCATCATGAACAAAGGTACAGTAAAATGGTTCAACGCTGAAAAAGGTTACGGATTTATCACAGGTGAAGACGGAAACGATGTATTTGTACATTTCTCCGCTATCCAGGGTGAAGGCTTCAAATCTCTTGACGAAGGTCAGGCAGTAACTTATGATTTAACAGAAGGTGCTCGCGGAATGCAGGCAGCTAACGTTGTTAAATGCTAATTGATCGGATGAACTGAAGATTCTCCAAAAAATACCGCTTCTCATTCATAAACAAATGAGAAGCGGTATTTTTCATTATGTTTTATGCCAGACATCAGGGAAGTCCTTTAAAATCCGGGCTTCCCTTTACTTCACAATCAGACAGTCTGTTTTACATCTGCCACATATTTCTTGATGTTTGACGCATTCACGTATTTCTTTGCTTTTGTGCCGTCTGTCACCACCAGTGTCGGTGCCTGCATGATGCCGTATTTTCTTACAAGATCCTGATTTTCCTCTGCATCGATGATCTGATAATCTTCTCCTTTGAGAATCTCTTTTGCGATCTTGCAGTTCGGACAGGTCTTTGTCGTGAACAGGTATTTCACGCTCTCCACCGGCTTGATCTCAACATCTTCTTTGCGTACAGTCACAAGGCTGGTCTTGACTTTTTTCATACAGGAATGCTCTACATCATAAAGTTTACGGTTTTTGTACTCCTGTGTCTTGCCGTCATTCCAGTTCTGAACCGGACGGTAGTAACCGGTGATCCTGCTGTAAACTTCGGATTTCTTACCGCAGATTGGGCAGGTGAAATGCTCGCCTGCAAGGTAGCCGTGTTCTTTACAGACAGAGTAGGTCGGTGATAGTGTGTAGTACGGCAGGCTGTAATTCTCTGCGATCTTGCGTACCAGTGCTGCGGCGGCTTTCCAGCCCGGCAGCTTCTCACCTAAGAATGCATGGAATACCGTTCCGGAGGTATAAAGAGTCTGAAGTCCGTCCTGAATATCCAGTGCATCGAAAATGTCCGCCGTATAGCCAACCGGAAGATGGGAGCTGTTTGTGTAGTACGGTGTATCACCCGGCTCGCCGGCTGTGATGATATCCGGATACTGCTCTTTGTCGTGTTTTGCCAGACGGTAGGTCGTGGACTCTGCCGGTGTTGCCTCCAGGTTGTAGAGATCTCCGTACTCTTCCTGGTACATCACCAGTCTGTCACGCATATGGTTCAGCACTTCTTTTGCAAAATCCTGCGTCTCCACATGAGTAAGGTCTTTGCGAAGCCATTTTGCATTGAGTCCGACTTCGTTCATACCGATCATACCGATCGTGGAAAAATGATTTGCAAAAGTTCCGAGGTAACGTTTTGTATAAGGATACAGTCCTTCGTCCAGCAGTTTGGAGATCACATCTCGTTTGATCTTCAGGGAACGGGCGGAAATATCCATCATACGATCCAGTCTCTTATAGAAATCCTCTTTTGTCTCGGACAGGTAAGCGATTCTCGGAAGGTTGATCGTCACAACGCCCACACTTCCGGTACTCTCTCCGGAACCGAAGAATCCGCCGCTCTTCTTACGCAGTTCACGCAGATCCAGACGCAGACGACAGCACATACTTCGTACATCGCTCGGCTCCATATCGCTGTTGATATAGTTTGAAAAATACGGTGTACCGTATTTGGATGTCATCTCAAATAACAGGCGGTTGTTCTGTGTATCGGACCAGTCGAAATCCTTTGTGATCGAGTAAGTCGGGATCGGATACTGGAAACCGCGTCCGTTTGCATCACCCTCGATCATCGTCTCAATAAAGGCACGGTTGATCATATCCATCTCTTTTTTGCAGTCTTTATAGCAGAAATCCTGCGGCTTACCGCCCACGATCGCCGGAAGCTCGGCAAGGTCAGCCGGAACCGTCCAGTCCAGTGTGATGTTGGAGAATGGTGCCTGCGTACCCCAGCGGCTCGGTGTATTTACGCCGTATACAAAAGATTCGATGCATTTCTTGACTTCCAGATAGTCCAGATTGTCCACTTTGACAAACGGTGCCAGATACGTGTCAAAAGAAGAAAATGCCTGTGCTCCTGCCCATTCATTCTGCATGATGCCGAGGAAATTGACCATCTGATTGCAAAGTACGGACAGATGTTTGGCCGGTGCCGATGTGATCTTGCCCTCAATGCCGCCAAGTCCCTCTGTGATCAGCTGTTTTAAAGACCAGCCTGCACAGTATCCGGTCAGCATCGACAGATCATGGATATGGATATCGGCATTCCGGTGTGCATGAGCGACCTCATCATCGTAAATCTCAGACAGCCAGTAGTTTGCCGTAACCGCTCCCGAGTTGCTCAGGATCAGACCGCCTACGGAATAAGTAACCGTAGAATTTTCTTTTACACGCCAGTCTTCTACTTTCACATAACTGTCCACGATCTCTTTGTAGTCCAGGATCGTAGATTTCATATTGCGGATTTTTTCTCTCTGCTTACGGTACAGAATGTACGCCTTTGCCACATCTGCATAGCCGGCCTGAACCAGTACATTCTCCACGCTGTCCTGAATGCTCTCCACATCGATCTTGTCGTCTTTGATCTTTTTCTGGAAATCAGCAGTCACTCGCAAATTCAGCAGATCTACCATGTCTTTGTTATACTGCATCTGTGTCGCATCAAATGCTTTCTCAATAGCACACCCGATTTTCTGAAGGTCAAAGTCTGCGACTTCGCCGTCCCTTTTTACTACCTTAAACATATATATTATCTGCTCCTTCCGCATGATTATCGTCTTTCGCATCCGCCTCCCGGCAGATGCTGTCAGGAACTTATTCTAGCAGATTATCGTTTGCGAGTCAATGCAAAAAAATACTATATCTTGGATTGTATTTTAAAAATACATACAAGATATAGTATTTTGTTTGTGTGATTTCTGACTTTTTAATATGCAACTTTGCCATAAATCTCCGCCGGAACAAAGGCTTTTACGTAGATTCCGTCGCCCCTGTACTCCTCTTCCAGAAGCTGTCCTTTTGCCCGTACAATCTGGATCAGACCGGCCTTTTCATACGGAAAAACACGCTCTAAAAGGATGCTTCTGGCACGCAATATCTTCTCCAGCTCGTCCTTCAGATCATCAAGCCCCTGCCCTGTTTTTGCGGAAATTTTTAAAGTTTTGTCCGCTTTCATGTCTTTTAAAATTTCCGGGTTTTCAATACGGTCCTGCTTGTTGAACAGCGTCAGGATCGGCTGATCCTTCACACCGAGATCTTTTAATGTCTCATAAACAACATGCATCTGTTTTTCCTTCTGCGGATTGGACGCATCCACCACATGGATGATGATGTCCGCATACTTTGCCTCTTCCAGCGTGCTCTTAAAGGCCTCGATCAGATGATGCGGCAGTTTGCGGATAAACCCGACCGTATCTGTCAGAAGAATATTCTGACCGCCCGGCAGTTCCAGAAGGCGCGTCGTCGGATCAAGGGTTGCAAAGAGCTTATCTTCCTCCAGAACACCGGCATCTGTCAGTGTGTTGAGCAACGTGGACTTGCCAGCATTGGTATAACCGACGATCGCCGCAACCACCATCTGGTCTTTTTTTCGTTTGCTCCTTATCAGCTCACGGTGCTTCTGCACCTGTGCAAGCTCTGCCTTGAGCTGTGAAATGCGGGCATGGATCAGTCGTCTGTCCATCTCCAGCTTTTTCTCACCCGGTCCTCTCGTACCGATACCGCCTCCGAGTCTGGAGAGCGAATTGCGAAGTCCGACCAGCCTTGCCGCACGGTAACGCAGCTGTGCAAGCTCAACCTGGATATTTCCCTCGCTTGTGTTGGCTCTCGCCGCAAAAATATCCAGAATGATCAGCGTACGGTCCATGACTTTGCAGTCCAGCTCTTTCTCCAGATTATTAAGCTGTGCCGGAGAAAGCTCGTCATCGCAGACAATGCCGGTCGCTCCCAGTTCCTCCATCAGAAGGGCGATCTCCTCGATCTTTCCTTTTCCGACATAGGTGCCCGGGTGGATCTTTTCACGATTCTGGATCACCCTTCCGACCACCAGTGCCCCGGCTGTCTCACAAAGCTCTGCAAGTTCATCCAGAGATTCTTCCACATCTTCCGAAAAACTCTCCTGAACGCCGACCAGGATCACCCTCTCTTCCAGTTCTTTCATGTCATATGGCTGCATAAATGATCCTCCTTCTGCATAATTATCTGGTCTTCAGGAAATTATTTTCCCGGATACCCGCCTCGTCCGCAGGATAATTTTTCACATATTCTGCTGCTTTTTCTTTTGCGGTCGCAAAATCCAGCTTCTTTTCATAGACAACAATCTCGTTAAAATACAGATCCTGTTTTCCTTTGTCGTTTGAAAGTGCCAGGCCTTTTGTGATGTTTTCCAGGGCACTGTCATAATTTTCATCCGTAATATCACACAGTACCATGCCATTGTATGCCTCCGGTGTCTCACCGTATTTGTCCATGTACTGCTGATAAAGCTGCCTTGCGTGTGCGGTGTCATCCTGCTTCATATAAGTTCTGCACAGAAGCATGGTCGAACGCTCATCCATGCTGTCTGCCATTTTATTCAGCTCTGTCTTTGCATCGTCATAATCGCCAAGAAAATAATAAATTCTCGCTTTCTGGTAGATATCTTCAGAATCGTCGCTGTTGATCGCCAGAGCCTGCTGAAGATAAGCATCCCCCTCTGCGGAAAGATTCTTGTCATCATAACATTCATAAATATTCAGAAGCAGATCGTAGTCCTGCGGAGATAATTTGACCGCAGTCGTAAAGTCCACACCTGCTTTATCCTTCTCATCCAGCTCCATATAGCACAGTCCCTGAAGATAATAAGCATCTGCACTGTCCCCGAAAGTCTGGATCGTATCGCAGACTTTGGCTGCCCCCTCGTAATCGCCGGACTGATACAGTGCCGTTGCCTTGTACATCAGAATATCTTTCCTCGCATCTTTCTGCTTCTCTTTTGTCAGATCCACTGCACGGTCAAACGCCTCTACCGCCTTGTCGTATTCTCCAAGTGCCATATACGCCATGCCGCTGCCGCGGTAACTCTCCACGAGATGCTTCCCTTCCTGCTCTGCGGAAGAAAAGCTGGTCAGTGCTTCCTCATAATTGCCGCTGTTTATCTGTTCCATTCCCTGATCTATATAGTAAGTATCCTGCCCAAGCAGACTGCATCCGGTCATGGAAAGAGCTGCCGCTGTCAGAATGATCGCAAATCTTTTCTTCATAAGTATACTCCTCATCTATGTTTCTTTTCGTCAAAAAACCCTCTACAGTATAGCATTTGAAAAGCCGTACTGTAAAGGGTCGTTATAAAATGTCAGGGGCAAACTTTGTATCTGTAGTTTGGCTGTATGAAAATTTTTAAGATATTTTTTCTGTTCAAAAGCTTTTCTGGCTGTTTGAGAAACGGAAATAGTTTCCGGAATTGTCATCGGAACCGCCGTAATTATACGGATCCTGTCCCTGGTTCTGATCCTGACTTTCGTCACTGCCGGACTGCAGGCTGCTTCCGCTTGTGCTGCTGTCCGCTTTTCCGAGGGTGACGGTAACGTTTTTTTCCGTATAACCATTGCCATCCGGTACCTGTAAGGTTACTTCTACTTCTTCGCCTGCTTTATAGTATTCCAGACGACTTTTCAGTTCGCTGATATCGCTGATGGATTTGCCGTCAAATGCAGTAATGATTGAGTTTGCTGTGATACCTGCCTGCTCTGCTGCCCCGCCTTCGGTTACCTGTGACACAAAGACACCGGACGGAATGCCATAAGCTTCTGCTGCCTCATCACTTACACCGGTACCGGAGATGCCAAGGCTTGCTTTCTCATCATCGGAGACTTTTGTTCTTGTCGTCTCATTCATCAGCTCTTCAATCGTATCATATGCATCGTTCATAGAAATTGCATAACCCATACCTTCTACTTCTGTGGAAGCCAGTTTGGCGGAGTTGATACCGATAACTTCGCCGTTCATGTTCAGCAGAGCACCGCCGCTGTTGCCAGGGTTGATGGCTGCATCGGTCTGGATCAGGCTGATACCGTCATAGCTTGCTTCACTGCTGTCTTCCGAATCCAGTGTACGGTTTGTAGCACTTACAATACCGGTTGTAACGGACTGTCCATATCCAAGTGCGTTACCGATGGCTACAACCTGTTCGCCAACTTCCAGTTTGGAAGAATCACCGATCGTTGCCACAGAAATCTTCGACATCGTATCGCTTGAGATGCTGGAAAGCGGAACGGCTACAACTGCAAGGTCTTTATCAGAATCGGTTCCTTTGATTGTTGCCTCATAAGTTTCATTATCTACAAAGGATACCGAAACCGTCTCTGCACCATCAATAACATGATTGTTGGTGGCGATCAGCAGTTCGCTGTCATTCTTTCCGATGATGATACCGGAACCGGCACTTTCGACTTCCTGCTGCTGAATGGAATTACGTCCGCCGAACATTCCGAAATAATTTTCCACTTCCTGAACTGATTTGCTTGTGATAGAAACGATAGAAGGCATTGCGGATTTTACAATGTCGGTCACATCCATCGTACCCTTTGAAGTTGTGCTGGAAGTTGTTTTCAGAAGACTGCTCTTTGTTGATGTCGTTGCCTGTGCCTCTGTCTGTGTGGAAGTTCCGAACAGAGCATTTACTCCCTGATAAGATCCTGCTGCAACGCCTCCGAAGAGAACGGCACTTAATGCAATGGCTCCGACTTTCTTTGCAAATTTTACCATCTTTGCATTTGGTTTTTTATGGTTCGGTGTGTTGCTGTTGTTTTCATCAAATTCATAGTGATTGAATCCATCGTGATTCTCGTTGTTGTAATTGTTGTTATCGAAGTTATACATATCTGACATAATGACTACCTCCTGTATTTGCTCATCCGGTTTTCCTTTTCGGAAACCTGATGTTTATTATTCTTTGTTGTTCTTGTTCTTTATGTCTAACAGTATATCTGCGATTTGTGTTTGAAATGTTGTAAATATGTGATGAGTCTGAGGTGATTTTGTGAAGAAAGTGTGCCCTGGTTTTCTGGTTTCAGAGTGGGGGAAATGTTTGTATTCTTTCTTAATGTGCAAATGAACAAATTCCCCGCAGGACACGTAAAAGTGTCTGCTTGAGAATTGTTCATTTTGCACATTGCCAGTGGATACAAAGCCACCCAATACCTGAAAGCAGAAAACGTTTCGTGGGCACGGCGGTGTCGCTGGCGAAGACATCACTAATAGTAAAACAGTCACCGTTCTGGAGACTAAAAAAACTCCCAGCAGAATGGATTTCACTCTGCCGGGAGTTTTTTAGAAACATTATGTTTTTGTGTAATACTGTCCTGATTACATCTGTGCTACTACAGTCTCACCTGCAACTGCGTCCATACCGGACATCAGTTTTACCGGCGGACATTCGTCGCCGTTGGTAACGATCAGCATTGTCACGTCACGCAGACCATGTGCTGCGATTGCAGATTTGCTGAAACCGATCAGGTTGTCACCTGTTTTTACTTTATCACCCACGGTTACATATGGTTTGAAGCCTTCTCCGTTCATGCCTACCGTATCTACACCGATGTGAAGCAGTACTTCTACTCCATTGTCCAGTCTCATACCTACTGCATGGAAAGATCCGTCCATAACAACGGTGATTTCACCGTCAGCCGGAGCAGTCAGAACTTCGTTTTCCGGGATGATCGCAATACCGTCACCCATGATCTTTGCTGAGAAAACACCATCGTTTACTTCCTCAATCGGAATTACTTTTCCGGTCAGGTATGCTTTCATAGTTTTGCCATTTGCAGCTTCTTCTGATTTTGCAGCTTTTTTCTTGAAAAATGATAACATAATTTCCCTCCTGTTGTTTCATTAATTTTCACACTACTAGAGTAAATCATATCATAGATTGCAGAGAAGTTGCAAGGCTCAATCCATTATTTGTGATATTTTCTTACTAAGTCGATGTAATGTTTTACCTGTTCCACGCATCCGTCCACACCGACACGGCTGCTGTTTACCACCAGATCATAGTTTCTGGAATCTCCCCAGGCGATCGGGCAGTAACGGTTGTGATACTGTTTTCTTCTTTTATCTTTTTCTTTCATGAAGCCCAGAGCATCTTTTTCGTTCATATTATAATATTTCATGATACGCTCTGCCTTCTGTGGCTTGTCACCACGGATAAAAATGGATACCATGCTTTCGTACTCACGAAGGATTGTCTCGGAACAACGTCCGACTACCACAAAAGACTCTCCTGATTTTGCTTTTTCTTTCAGGAAATCAAACTGCAGGTTTGCAACGTTCTGCTCCGGTGAACTGTTCAGTCCGCGAACAGTACGATACAGAAAGCGGTTCCATTTCAGTTCATCATATGCTTCGAGATCTTCACTTTTTAAATTTTTCTTTGCTGCGATCTCTTTTAACAGGTCATGGTCATACAGTGCAATGCCATAATCATCAGCAAGTTTCTGTGCGACTTCATGACCGCCACTTCCGAACTCACGCCCTACTGAAATAATTAATTGTTTTTCCATTTTGCTCAGCCCCCCTTTTATAGGTATAATGTTAAAGCCAAATGATGTCATACGTGACCCTGGCATCATAAATATCTGACGTAGATCATCGCCAGAGATATTGCTACTACTATTATAGTAGCAGGAGCCATATACTTGCAATACTTTCCCCATTTAATAATATGACCTTCTCTTGCTGCGGTTGCGATACCTACAACGTTCGCCGATGCACCGATCGGTGTTGCACTTCCTCCGATATCGGTACCGATCGCCAGTGCCCATGCAAGAACAGTCAGGTTGACACCGGCTACATCGGATGCCAGATCCGTGATAACCGGGATCATGGTCGCTGCGAATGGAATGTTATCGATAAAAGCACTTGCCACTGCAGATACGATAATGATAATAGCAATCATAACAGCAATATTTCCGCCACTGACAGATCCGATAAAGCCTGCCAGAATTTCCAGAACACCGGTTTCCTCCAGACCACTTACGACAACAAACAGTCCGACAAAGAACAGCAGTGTTTTGTAATCTACTTTTTTCAGAAGTTCCAGTGCATCTTTTCCTGCCACGATCAAGGTTACGATTGCAATAGCAACACCGATCGTCGATACAGTCAGCCTCGTCTGTGCATGTGATACCAGAAGCACGACAGCACACAGGAAAATAATGCAGCTTGCGGTAAATCCGCGTTTGTCTGTGATCGCTTCCTTCGGATCTGGATAAGACGCATGATCTTTTTTATTTGCCCCGCTCTTTTTCAGTTCTTTTCTAAATGCAAAGTAAAAATAGATAACGACAAATACCAGGGATACGACTGCCATCAGACCAGTATTGGTAATGAAGTCGGTGAAAGAATATCCCAGGGATGTACCAATGATAATATTTGGCGGATCTCCGCACATCGTTGCCGATCCTCCGAGATTGGCACAGAAGATTTCCGATAAGATCATCGGAACCGGATCAAACTCCAGAAGCTGTGACAGTTCGATCGTAACTGCTGCCAGAAACAGGATAACGGTGATACTGTCGATGAACATAGCCAGTACGAAAGACAGCAGCATAAATGTCATAAAGATCGGAATAACCTGATATTTTACCATCTTTGCGATTTCCATGCAGAGCCAGCGGAAGAAACCGACTTTTGCCATACCTTCTACCATGATCATCATGCCGGCGATAAAAATGATCGTCTGCCAGTTGATACCGGAAGAAGCCTCGCTGGATTCACCTGCTGCATACCAGAATCCGGTTGTAAAGAAACTCTGTAAATTCAGGGTACGCATGATCGCCCCCATGCTGTGCATACCAAGCCCAAAGACCAGAAGCAGGGTCAGAAGACCGCACGCCAGCGTGATCCACTGCCTTTCCCAGATCTCCAGAATGATCAGCAGGAACATGGCAAGGAAAATGATGATTGCTAATACTTGTGCTAACATTTGTGTTCTCCTTTTTTCACATAATCGATATCCGCACCAAAAGCTTTGCAGATATCATCTTTCGTTTGTATCAGATACTAAAAGCCAGTCTCCTGTGCTTTTGCCCATCCTGACTGTGAATATAGGAAATCACGAGATTTCGCTTTCTGGAACAGTGCTCATGTCCTCACCTCCTGTAGTATGTCCGCTGTTTATCCGAAAATTCATCGTCAGTAAAGCGGACATTCACAATCCGCTTCTCTTCGTTCAAATTCCGTCATATTTTTCATAATATTTGACCGTTTTTGATGTTATTTTATTCCAGCAACAACTTTACAACTTTTTGAGGTGTTTGACAATAGATTTTTTTAAGAAAATGGTTTATTTTTTTCATATACATTTTCCATTATCAAAATCTGTTTTTTGTATATAATATATTACACGCTCTTAATCATCTCTTTAATTTCAAAAAGAATCGCCTATTATTCAATATGTAATGTTTTAGTAACATAACATTTGACATTCTCTCTCCCTGTGTTATAATCGTTACACATCTACAGCCCATCAAAAGCTATATTAGACAGGATATTGAATCTCGTCACTGATACAGCTTTTTTGCTTATACAGGCAGAAATTACATCACATCTGATATACAGTAACAACATTTCAGGAGACATTTTATGATCACGATCACAGAAAAAACTTTGACAGGAATGACTTTCATCGACCTCTTTGCCGGTCTTGGCGGCTTCCGGCTCGCCCTGGAATCTCTGGGGGCAACGTGCGTATATTCCAATGAGTGGGACAAACCGGTACAGAATGTCTATAGAGAAAATTTTGGTGACCTCCCGGAAGGGGACATCACCAAAGTGGATGAACATACGATTCCTGACCACGACATCCTCTGTGCCGGGTTTCCGTGCCAGGCTTTCTCTATCAGTGGCAAGCAGCGTGGATTTGAGGACAGCCGCGGAACTCTTTTTTTTGATGTTGCCCGGATTATACGGCAGAAACATCCAAAAATCGTATTTATGGAAAATGTAAAGAATTTTGCTTCGCATGATAACGGACATACACTTGAAGTCGTAAAAGGCACTCTTGAGGAACTTGGATACACCTTTTTTAAAGATGTCCTGAATGCAGTTGATTACGGAATTCCCCAAAACCGGGAACGTATCTATATGGTCTGTTTTCAAAATGATCTGAAGATAAAGGATTTCTCGTTTCCAAGGGCTTTTCCACTCAAAAAACATGTTGAGGATTTTCTTCTGGAAGATGAAAGCCTGGTAGAAAATTTGTACATCAGTCGACCGGATACTTATTTTAATGGCGTTGCCGATACCAGTTACAGCAACAAACCGATAAGGCTCGGCATCGTCAACAAAGGTGGCCAGGGCGAACGTATCTACAGTACAAAAGGCATTGCCATCACTCTATCTGCCTATGGCGGCGGTATTTTTGCCAAGACAGGCGGATACCTGATCCATGGCAGAACACGCAAACTCCATCCCCGGGAATGTGCAAGAATTATGGGATTTCCAGATTCTTACAAGCTCTGCCCAAGTTCCAGCCAGGCATACAAACAATTCGGAAATTCTGTTGTGATCGATGTGCTGCAGCTGATCGGCATTGAGATTGGAAAGGTTCTGCCAGACTCCGAATCCTGACTTCTGATCATATCAATGCCGTAATAAATTCCTGATCTGTAAGACCCGAAGCATATTCATTTAACTTAACAGAAAAAATTACGTTTGCATTATAGGTATTGGAAAGCTTTCTGATCTCATACCGCTCACCTCGTTGGGAAAACATGTATTCATATTCATTTAAAATAAATCTTTGATCATGATATGGCAGATCTGAAGTTATAAACAGTTTGTTTCCTTCTGTCTGTACATTGCGGATTTCATAATCCTGTCTGAAAAGAAAATCTTTTACAACAGAAATCCGTTTTTTCCCAACGTCACTTGAGCCACTTCTTTTCACACGATAAGTGGCACTGATCTCAAAACACTCCCGAAATTGCCTGATTGGGATAATTTTAAATCCATTGGTGATAAAAAATTGAACACCTTTTTTTCGATAATGTGCTGCAATCCAGGCTGCAAAAATTTCCTGACTGCCCGGCATCACAATTTCTTTTCCTGCTGTCCCTGCATTTCTGTAGTCATCGAATTTCTGATTCATATATTCTATAATCATCTGTGCTGACGAATTAATACTATCTGTATTCTGCTTGCTATACTGAAATGTCTGTGTCATAATGTCCGGTAATAAAACAAACTGACCGCACTGTGCCGGGGAATGTTTCACCTCTATATAAAAGCAAAAACCTTGCCGTGTCTCCACCAAAATATCCGGAACGGCAGAATCTGCTCCGCCTTTGTGCGTAAATTTGGCATACATACCATATGTTTTGTTCAAAAATTCCACACAGTCCTGTTCAAACTTTTCCCATTTATTCATACTCTTCTATCATCGCCTCCTGATACGTGGCATACTTTTTTCTTTGCATCTGAAGAATCCTTCGATTCCGGGGTGGGGTTCTCCGTTTTCCTTCCATGCATGAAGCCCGTACGTTAAAACATCGTTGGAACCTGGATCCTGGCACGGATCTTTTTGCTGATCGTATTGGCAAGGATATCTTCAAATACTTTTTTCAGCCAGATTTCTTTCTTTGTCCTGCAGTTTTTCGGTGATCTTCTGATTTTCTCTCTGTTTTTCTTCCAGAATTTTTCTCCCGCTCTCCAGCTCACCTCTTTTTCTTGCGGAAGCTTCTTTTTCCTGCGGAATCACGCTTAAACGTTCCATGCAATAATCCAGCCTGCTCTTAATTTTTTCGTAGTCGGTAAGCTTTAACTGCTCCTGTACTGCCAGAAGTTCTGCTTCTTTTTGTTTTTGCTGTGTGAGATTCCTGCGTTTTCATCATCTACTCCGCTTTCACACTGTTCAGCTCACGCATATAATCCTGATAATTCTGATTGAGACGGATGAAATCGCCGCCCAGATCATTCCACCAGCTGTAGATTTTTTCCGCTTCTTCGTTCTGCATTTGCGGGATTTTTTCCAGATTCATGCGGATCCGCTCCAGAAGTGTCGGCTCCAGGGAAGAACTTTCGATAAACAGATTTTCTACCCGGATCACCATCCGCTCGATTTCTACTGTCGCTTTTGACAACTGATAGCAAAATTTTTTATTTTTCTTTCCTGTTCCACAGAATTGCAATCACGGAACTGACAAGCAGCAGCATCGGATAGAAGAGTCTCGGCATGATCTGAAATGCCGAAAGTTCTCCGCCAAGTTCATTTACGGCAGAAATCGCCACCAGCATCTGGGCACCGTATGGGATGATGCCCTGGAAAATACAGGAAAACGTATCCAGGATCGACGCTGCTTTTCTCGGCGTGATGCCGTACTCCTGTGCCATTTCTTTTGCGATCGGATTTGCCATGACGATCGCCACTGTATTGTTTGCCGTGGCAATGTCCATCGCACCGACCAGCAGTCCCATGCCGAGCTGACCGCCGCGTTTACCACGGAAAATCCGGTGGATCCAGCCAAGCAGAGCATCAAATCCGCCATATTCACGGATCAAGGCACACATTGCCGCAACCAGAATCGCAACCATGCAGGTTTCAAACATTCCGGAAACGCCATTCCCCATGTTTGCAAGAAGATCGACCGGTGCGATATGCCCTCCGGCCAGCATGATAAACGCCCCGGAAACAATCCCGATCAAAAGCACCACAAAGACATTAATGCCAATAATGCCCCCGATCAGCACCAGCACATATGGGATCACCTGCACCAGATGATACGACTGGCTGACCTGCCCCTTCACTTCTGTCTGAAAAGACAGAATCAGGATTAAAATCAGCGTTGCGGCTGCTGCCGGAAATGCAATCCAGAAATTTTCCCGGAATTTGTCTTTCATCTCACAGCCCTGCCCGTTGCAGGCTGCAATCGTCGTATCCGAAATAAAAGAAAGATTATCGCCGAACATTGCTCCGCCCATAACAGATGCCACACAGAATGCAAGTTCAAATCCGGACGCAGCGGAAACAGCTGATGCGATCGGCACCAGAAGCGTGATCGTTCCGACCGATGTTCCCATCGCCACGGAGACAAAACAGGAGACCACAAACAATACTGCCACTGCATATCTCGCCGGGATCAGGGAGAGCATACAATACGCCACACTCTCTGCACTTCCCCTGCCTACAACTCCGACAAACGAACCCGCCGCCAGAAAGATCAGCAGCATCGTGATGATGTTTTTATCACCCACGCCGCCAGACATGATCTCCAGTTTCTGTTCAAAATTTATCGCCCGGTTCTGCAGACAGGCAACCAGGATCGCTGCCAGAAAAGCAACCACGATCGGCACATTATAAAATCCCATCGGAATTTTCATCACGTATTCAAATAAAATACCAAGTCCGAGATACAGCACAAGAAATACGCCGATCGGCATTAAAGCGATCGCATTTCCTTTTGTTTTTTCACTTCTGTTTTCCTTTTCTTTTCCCATTTTGCTTCCTTTCTGTTACTGTTCTTCCTTCTTTCTCATTTCAAGCACCCCGAGAAGTTTTGTGATCTCCTTTTGCGGATCATCCCACCAGTCCATCGTCCAGATGCGATACAGTTTCCATCCAAGTCCTTTCAACACTTCAAACTGTGCCACCTCACGGTCTTTCGTATTTGCCGACTGACAGTAAGAATCTCCGTCCGTCATAATTCCGAGCAGATATTCTTCCGGATGTTCCGGATTGATCACTGCGATATCCACTTTGAATTTTGAATGGCCGACATTTAACTGATACTCGTATCCAGCATTTGCAAGTGCCCGGCAGATTTTTGCTTTAATCCCCTGATTTTTGACTGCTTCATTCTGTCTGTAGTCTCCCCGCAATTTTCCATTTTGAGCAAATTCCATGAAATATTTCAGAGATTCTACGCCTTTTGCTTTTGTTCGTCTCAAATTGATCTGATCGGCTGTCATAACAGAAAACACCACCATTTCACACCGGGCACGGGACACCGCAACATTCAGACGTTTCCATCCGCCATCCCGGTTCAGCGGTCCGAAATTCATGGACAGCTTTCCTTCCGCATCCGGTCCGAATGCCACGGAAAACAGGATCACATCCCGCTCATCTCCCTGAACATTCTCCAGATTTTTGACAAACAGCGGCTCTTCTCCCATATTTGCCCATTTATCAAAATTTAAATCTTTCTGATATTCTTCCTGAAGCAGATCCTCGATCAGAGTCTGCTGACTAACATTAAAAGTAACCACACCGATCGTCTGCTTTTTCTGCTCTGGATCGGCATATCTTTTCTTGATCTCCGCAACGATCGCCTGTGCTTCTCCTTCGTTCACACGGCTTTTGCCGCGATCAAAAAAGCCTTCCACTTTTACCATGCTGACGCGTCTTTGCCGGTCATTTACCGATGGGAACGTAAGCATAGAATTTTCATAAAATTCCCGGTTACAAAAAGCGATCAGGCTCTCATGGCGGCTTCGGTAATGCCAGTGCAGATGTGCGGACGGCATGCCAAGTGCCAGACAGTCATCGAGAATACTGTCCAGATCTTCGATATCCAGATTGTCCTCATCCACCGAATTTCCCGCAAAAAAGCTGGTCGGAGGCATCTGATTCGGATCCCCTACAATCACTGCATTTTTGCCCCTTGCAAGGGTACCGACTGCTTTACAGGTCGGAAGCTGCGATGCTTCGTCAAATACCACAATATCAAACAGATCATTTTCTGCCTTTAAATACTGAGCCGCCGAAATCGGACTCATCAGCATACACGGACAGAGTCTCTGCAAAATATGCGGGATCTGTTCAAACAGTAGACGGATGGAAATACCTCTGCCGTTGCTGCTGATCGCCCTTCTTAAATAATTCAGTTCTCTGCTGACTTCCACCGAATCACTGACAGACGGAAGCTGCGATGACAGCCGGTAAAACATTTCTTCTTTCGTCAGCTGCATACATTCCTGATCCAGCTTTTTAAACTGCCCGATCTGAACCTGAAAACCGGTTCCGGTAAATCCGTTCAGCACCGGTTCGGATTCGATCACGCCAAGAATGATCGCCCGGTAAATGGAACGCAGATATACATTCAATACCACTTCATGCGGAAGGCCTTTTTCATAGGCATCACAGATCGGAGCAAGCCCGTTTTTCCGGCACAAATCTACATTCTGCTGATAAACAATCCAGTCTTTTAATGCGGCTGCATTTTCCAGAATACAGCCACAAAGTGCCTTTCTGTTCTCAATCCAGTCTGCTTTCTCATCGCAAAATTTCAGTTCCAGCAGCTCTGCAACCTTTCGCTCTGCAGCATCCATGCTATTCCAGATAGAAAAGAGTGCTTTTCCCTTCCGGACAAGTGTACTTAAAATGCCCCTCGCCTCGATTTCCTGAAGTACTCCGGCAAAACGTACCATATTCTTTCTCTGATTTTGGATCTGTACTTTATAAGACTGCAATTCTTCATTTGTCAGATGTTCTTTCAAGATCTGTTTCCAGTCATAAGACAGTTCTGCTTCTGCCGCTTCCATTTTCTGCTCTTCCTGCTGATAAGCAGTGATCTCCGTCAGATACAGCGGAATCTGCTCGACCTCCACCGGAAATGCGGCAAACAGCTGCATTTCTGCCACAAGTGCCGCCTGTGCTTTTCCTTTTAAGAAAAATACCTTTTTGTTTGCTTCTTCGTACTTCGCATGATAAGAACTCATGTCCTGACTTAAGAAATTTTCGTTCCATTTTGAAAGCATTTCTGCCTTTTTCTGTTCAAATTTCTCCTGTTTTTCCAGATATTCTTCCGGAACGGAAAATTCACGTTCAACAGAATCTGTTGTCCTCAAAAAGGCAGGCATTTTTTCCGTACTTTCCATACACCGGATCAGTTCGGATACCTGATTCCATTCTGCCTTTGTGACCGGGTTTTTGATTCCGGCAGAGGCGGCAAAATCCGCCATCTGAGCCTGGATGTTATCAAGTACAGACAAATAGTTTTGCATCGCCGGCTCCAGTTCCGTTTTCAGATGCTGACTGTACTGTGCCCTTTTCACTGCCGCAAGCGGATGCTGATATGGATGACCGATGGATCTTCCGGCTGAGATCAGACGTTCCAGATGGTTTTTCTGACTGCTCAGATCACCTTCTGTTATATTTTTGATATCCGATACCGGAAATTGTACCTGTTCTTTTGTTTCCGGAATACTTTCGTAAAGATCGATCAGCTGACGCAGACTCTTTCCGAAATTTCTTTTTTTATGTAGTGCTTTTGCGTAAGCATCCAGTTCGGTACGCATCGCATGGATGTCCGCAATTCTCTGCTCATAATCTGTTTTTGTGCCTTCCATGTCAATCTCAAGACCACGCCGCAGCTGATTTAAAACTGCCTTTTTCGTAGCTTTGTTCGAATGTAATTTCAGGCAGAAATCATCGATTCCAAGTGCCGCCAGACGTTTCTGTACCACTTCCAGTGCAGCTCTTTTTTCTGCCACAAAAAGAACTGTCTTTCCTTTTGTCAGTGCATTTGCAATCAATGCTGTAATAGTCTGCGATTTACCGGTTCCCGGCGGTCCGTGCAGTACAAAACTCACCCCTGCGGCAGCCATATTGATGGCATGCAGCTGAGAAGCATCCGCCGTTACCGGTAAATAAGCCTCCTCCTGATCCACTTCTTCCGGGATCGTGCAGTCCCAGTCCACAGCTCCTTCGATCAGACTGTGGACGATCTTGTTTCCCTCCAGGAAATCACGGTTGTTATGAATATCATTCCACATCACAAACTGCGAAAAAGAAAAGTTTCCGATCACGGCAACTTCCAGCACATCCCACATTTCCATGCTCATCACCGCTTTTCGGATCATTGCAAAAATCTTCGGCATATCCATTCCATGCTCATCCTGCGGCGGCGGATTCATGCCAGGAATCGTGATCTCATAATTCTGCTTCAGAAACTCCAGAAGCGTAATGTTGATCTGTGAATCCTCATCCCGCATCTGCATCGCATAGCCTCTGCCCGCAGACTTTCGCACAATGTCGATCGGTACCAGAACGATCGGCGCGTATCTTGCCTGTGCGTTCTTTTTCTGTTCAAACCAACGAAGCATACCAAGTGCCAGATATAACGTGCTCGCTCCATTTTCTTCCAGAGATGCTTTTGCAGAACGGTACATTTTCGTCAGAGAAGTGCTTAAATCTTTCTCGCTGTAAATGGAATGCAGTCTTTTATGTTTGCTCTCAAAAGAAATAAATTCTGATAATTCTCCCAGTTTGTTGAGAAGTTCGATCTGACTTTCTGCTGCCGGATTCACACCTACATCAGCCGGCCGCGGCATCACCTGAAACGCTTCCCCGTCAAACAGTGCATCCTCAAGACTTCCGATATCCGCGGACAAAACCGGCACAACACTCTTTGTGACACGCATATTGATCAGCATATTCCGAAGGCTCAGATCCAGAAGTTTGCGCTCCCACTGCGTCAGTTTTGTGACCTGTGCCTTTTCCGTACAGTCCGAAAAATCAAAGATCTCGATTTTGCTGTCTGATCCACCTGTGACCTCTTTTTCTTTTCGGTCCTCGTGCAGAACCTCAAACCCGTTTGCCGTCTGAACCCGGATTGGAAGTGGACGGATTCCCCTGCTTCTGGCACGCTTCACATCGATTGCAAAATAAAACTTCCCATAATTGGAAACACGCCGTTTTGCCATGGCTGCTGCTTCGTCAAAACTTACATTCTGCCCGGAACACATCGCCGTACATTCCACAACCATAAGCTCCTGAATGCCTTTTGCCATACGTTTCTCAAGCTGTGACGGATCATCCACCAGAATATCTGCAAACGCTCCGTCCACCAGCCAGACACCGGCAAAAATATGACCTTCCACAACCACCATGAACGGATTTAAATCCATCGCTTCCAGACATGCCGCATAGAGCAGCGTCAGATCCATGCAGTTTCCAAAATGCTGCTCCAGCACCGCATCCGCCAGGCGGACTCTCTGCCCGCATGCCTCAAAGCTCGCTGTCGATGCATATGTAATATTTTTCTGCTGGATCGCCGCATAAGCTGCTGCCGCCATGTTTTTGACACGCTCCTGATCACCGGACTGATAACCGTCCAAAGAAGGATCGCCCGTCCATTTCTCCAGATATTTCGATGCCAGCTGGATCAGACTGACCACCGCCGGATGATTCGGCATTGCAAAAGATGTCAGAAGCTCCGGCGTATACTGAAATCCCGGGAACTCGTCAAACGCCATAACCGTGATATTGATCTTTTCCGATGCCAGCACAGTTTCCCCATCCAGAACCGTAACCGTCAGCTGACCGGAAAACTTCTCCGTGATCGATGCCAGATATCCGACATGGAATGTCAGATCCAGATTTCGAAAATGCAGCTCCTCACCTGTCTGCAGTGCCTCGATCCCGCACACAAAATCCTCCATCAGCTCACCGTCCGAAGCGATTTTTAAAAGCAGAGCATTCCGTTCCGTTTCGGATGTGTTTTTGATGCAGATATCACGCACGACAGAAGCACCATTGTGAACCAGTGCATAGTTGATTACCTCATCGATCTCACATGCTAAGACAATGCTGTTTTCTGGTTTATTCGCTGCCTCTGCTATTTCAGGCTGCTTCGTTTGCAGATGTTCTGTGGCTGCTGTATTTACTGCATTTTCTATATTTTTGTTTGCTGCGTTTACAGCTTCTGCTATATTTTCATTTGCTGTTTTTTCTGTCTTTGCTATATCTGCCGTTTTTGTTTCCCTCTGCAATCCAGCCAGCATCCGCTGTGTGGCTGCCTCACGCTCCGGTATGATCAGCTTCTTCCTGGATATCCGAACCATCTGACGATCCGGCCGGATAAACTTCTGACGATCCATCTTTATCAATTTGTAGTCCCCCAGTCTTGTTTGTTTCATTTATCACAATTATTCAGTCATTTTGCAGCTGCTGTTTATCTTTTTCTTACCCTGCACCGTTTCCGGAAAAATGAAATTCCATAGCACAGAATTTCATCATAGTCATCCGCAAACTCTTCTGCATACATTCTTTCATTGATCTGCAAAAGTGCCATATCGCATGCCTTGTCCATATCGCAGAGTTTTTTTGCATATTTTGCCTCAAAAACAGCTACTTTTGCTTCTCTCGGATTGTAAACAATCACATCGCTTCTGCCTTCTCCATGTTCTTTATTCGATTCTACCGGATACCCCGCCCCGGCAAAAATCCCGGCCAGAAATGCATGATAAAAATCTTCTCCATAGTCATGGTAACTGATCGTGGTGCGAAGCAGTCTTGTCATCTCATCCGTTAAAAGTTCATCATTGCCATTCCACACAGCATTAAACAATTTTTGTCTGTTCTCAAGTTTTGCAGTATCATCAAACCATTTTTTGATCGTAGATTCAAAAATTTCCATAACTTCTGCATTTGGAATCTGCAGAGCATACTCACCATCTTTCAGGTTTTCTTTGCATCCCTCTTTTTGTGCCGTTGTAAGATAACCCGTCAGATACAAAATACCCCACAGATTTTCTTCCGAGGAATGCAGATAATCGTATGTCAGATTTTCTTCAATCTGCTGTACAATATATCCCCCGGAAAGCAAGGTTTCCATTTTTCTGGTAATGTTGCTTCCGGCATAATCAATAAAAGATCGGATGATCGCATTATCACTCGTATTTTTCCAGTAACTTGCCGGCTTTGCCTGCGGATTATCCTGCAGATCGTGCAGATAATTCAGCACATCCCATGGGCAGTAAATATCATAATTCCCAAAATGATAACCATCATACCATTTTCTGACCGCCGGTGCATACTCTGCCGCATCCGCATCCAGCAGAAGTTTCTCGGTTTCTTTTTGGGTAAACCCAAAATATTCACTGAACCCAAAAGAGAGAATACTGTCCGACACAAAATTATTGGTTCCGGTAAAAATACTCTCCTTCGCCACTTTCAGACATCCGGTGATCACTGCAAACTTTACAGATGGATTATCTTTCAGAGATGAACCGAGCATTGCTTTCATCACTTCCAGCATCTCTTTGTAATAGCCATTGCTGCTCGCCTTCGCAATCGGCACATCATATTCATCCAGCAGTAAAATAACCGGTCTTCCATAATGAATCTGCATCATCCTTGTCAGAAGTTCCAGACTGTTTTTCAGCTCCGTCTTAAAAGCCTTACATTCCTTTAATCTCTGAAAAATTTCTTTCGGCTCTTTTGCAATTTTTTCGCTCTCCATCAAAAAAGAATGCCTCTGACAGAATTCTGCTATCGTAACTTCCAGCATTTCATACGCACTTTTAAAATTTAATCCATCTACTTTTTTGAATGTAAGAAAAATAACCGGATACTGATTCATCCACTGCACACAAAGTTCCTTCTGCTTTGAAATCTCCAGCCCTTCAAAAAGTGCTCTACTATCTTTTTCAATGTCAAAAAAGTGAGCCAGCATACTCATCCCCAGCGTCTTTCCAAAGCGGCGTGGTCTGGTGATTAGCGTCACTTTAGCCGCCTTCCTCACCAACAGATCCGAAATCAAACCACTTTTATCAATATAATAATAACCGTTCTGCCTGATCTCCTCAAAATCAGACATTCCAAGCGGAAGTTTTAAATGTCGCATGTAAGCCCCCCTTCCCATAAAAAATGCCCCAAACATCAGGAAAATACTTTGTAGATATACTACCATTTATCTCCCTTTGGTTCAAGGCATTCACGCACTTATCCGAAAATAAGAATCAATAACAAAGTTAATAACTAAAACTTCCCACACCATATCGGTGTGTTGAACCTTGAAAATTCAATATTTCAGCCAATAAAAAAGGCATAAACCTGTTCACTTTGGTATAATGGAGTTGACTAGAAACCATCTTTACAAAGGAGATTTATGCCATGTCCAGTATACCACAAATCGTACTTCCATGCATCGGGAAAGAAATCATAATCAAGAAATCTTCCCGTGAATTCCGTGTCTTCAGCATAAATGAGCAAAAACAATTATGTACATATTTATGCAAACATATGTCCTATAAAAACATGGGAATTCTTATATGCCTCTACACAGGACTTCGTATCGGAGAAATATGTGCCCTTCGCTGGAATAACATTAAAAAGAAGGTTATCTGCTGACTGGCTCAGATTCTTATGTAGAACCCCGAACGATGCAAAACCATTTTAAATATGTACTGACTGCCGCACAGGTAGAAACAACAAACTTTCATACTTTACGCCATACTTTTGCGACAAGATGCGTAGAAGCCGGGTTTGATATTAAAAGTTTAAGTGAGATTCTTGGTCATTCCAATGTCAATATCACCATGAACCGCTATGTTCACCCGACAATGGAACTGAAACGTCAGAATATGCAGCGACTGTCCTGCCCTTTCCCCTCTAATTTCGTGGAATAAGGTACTCTACGAAATTTAGTATTAGCATATTGTTCCCACAAAAAAAGATTCCAGAAACATTACATTTCCGGAATCTTCTTTCTTTTCCTAATATCTTTCCTACGTCTTTTCGCAACTTTATCAGTCTTATCTATCAACAATTTAATTGCACGCCGAATTTAATTTTTATTACAATCAGTTTACATAAGTTTCTCAAAATAATGCTACATTTTTGCTATTCCTTAACCGTTACTCTTCTGAAGTTCACCTTTTTCGCTCCGGAGTCCTCTTTCACCAATGCCCTCATCTGTTAAACCCACCCTGTTTTTATCAAAATCTTCTGCCAGACAGATATCTGTTCCGGATCACGATTGTAATGTTCCTAAACTGATTATAGCATCCTGAAAAATCCGCCGCAACAGAACAAAGCATGCATCAAGGCACATTTTCGCACCTGCGGCGGCCGCTGACGCTGTCTGCCTTATACAACGCAATGCACATCCCTGTAATTAAAAAAATCCCGCCGCACATCTCCTGTACGACGGGATTTCTTTTTTATATCATGTCTTTATATTATACTGTCAAATTCGCCATGTTCAAGCATGCCTCTGGCATTCTTGCTGCGAGATGCATCTCCTGCATCGCATGTCAAAATCTTCTTCTCTGAGACTAAATATTCATCAGATCGCTGAGTACTTTCAGTGCTCCGTCTGTCTCGTGGGCCAGTACGCGTTTTGCCAGTACTTTACCGAGCTGTACGCCTTCCTGGTCAAAGCTGTTTACGTTCCATACGAAGCCCTGGAACATGACTTTGTTTTCGAAGTGTGAAAGCAGTGCTCCCAGTGTTTCCGGATTCAGCTGTTCACCAATGATGATGCTGGACGGGCGTCCGCCTTCGAAGTTTTTGTTGCGGTTTTCGTCTTCTTTTCCGCATGCAAATGCTACGATCTGAGCTGCCACGTTTGCACACAGTTTCTGCTGGCTTGTGCTGCCCTGGATCACTACGTCCGTGTTCATCTGGTTGCTCTTGAAGCCTACGAACTGCAGTGGGATGATGTCTGTTCCCTGATGGAGCAGCTGGTAGAAGGAATGCTGTCCGTTTGTTCCCGGTTCACCAAAGATAACCGGTCCGGTTACATAGTCAAGTCTTTCACCGAAACGGTTCACGCACTTACCGTTGGACTCCATATCAAGCTGCTGCAGATGTGCCGGGAAGCGGCTCAGTGCCTGTGAGTATGGCAGTACTGCTGTGCTTGGATAGCCCAGTACGTTACGCTCATAAACGCCGATCAGTGCATCCAGCATTGCCGGATTCTTTCTGATATCTTTTTCTGTTCCGAGTTTGTCCTCTTCTGCTGCACCGTTTAAGAATCTTTCGAATACTTCCGGTCCGAATGCCAGGGATAATACGGCTCCGCCTACTGCGGATGTGGATGAATAACGTCCGCCGATGTAATCATCCATAAAGAATGCTGCCAGATAGTCGTCGCTCTTTGCCAGTGGAGATGTCTCGCTGGTTACTGCGATCATATGTTTGGAAGCATCCAGTCCTGCATTTTTCAGGGCATCTTTTACGAAGGACTCGTTGGTCAGTGTCTCCAGTGTTGTACCGGATTTGGAAACCAGGATAAAGATGGAATGTGCTACGTCGATACCATACAGAACTGCTGCTGCATCATCCGGGTCTACGTTGCTGATGAATTTTGCTTCCATCTTGAAGGTATCATTTTTCTTTGCCCAGTTTTCCAGTGCCAGATACATTGCACGAGGTCCGAGGTCACTGCCGCCGATACCGATCTGAACAACGGTTGTAAATTTCTCACCTGCTGCATTTGTGATCTCTCCGGCATGTACTTTGTTTGCAAAATCTGCGATCTTCTGCTGCTGTTCTTTGTAGAAAGCACGTTTGTCTGTGCCGTCAGCATTTACAGCCTCACCGAGCTGACCGCGTGTCAGGTGATGAAGAACCATTCTCTTCTCTCCGGTGTTAATAACTTCACCATTGTAAAGTGCCTCGAATTTTTCAGTCAGCTGTGCTTCATCTGCCAGTTTCTGCAGATCTTCCAGCACTTTGTCATCTACCTGCTTTGCAGCATAATTATACGCAAGGCCTTCTGCCATCGGTGTGCTGTATGTTTTCACACGTTCTGCACCGTTTTCTCCAGACATTGCCTCTGCGATATTTACACGCTCTGCCTTTGAAAGATTTTTAAATGCTTCCAGTGTATCCAGGTTGTTCCAGGTAATCATAGTAGATTCCTCCTTAAATGTATAAAATAATGTTGGGGTCAAAAGATGCCATACGAATTGTTCCGTACTTCGTACTCTCACAATTCTACCCAATATTCGCATATCGTGAAGCTTACGCTCCACTTTTATGCTCATATCGGGGCGGGTCATTAAGCCATAAAACCACTCTTGTGCAAGCACATCGTGGTTTCAGGCTTTTGACCCTGGCATCATAAAATAGTATAAGCGGGTGTGTGATAAAGTTTACTTCTCTAAATCACTGATGATTATAATAGCAAACCTGCATAAATTCAAGCATCAATCGCATCTCCATGGTTTTTTACACCGTAAGAATTGTTTTTTACCACCATTTAATCTCCTGCCGTTTCATCAAATTTACTAAACAGTTGGAGATACATTGCCATTTTATCCACTGCATCCACAGATACACCCGGTTCGGTATCAATTTCGAAATAGCATTTCTCCCCAATATAACCCTTGAGTTCTGCTTTTCCGCTGCCGATCTGATTGCCCTCGTAATCGTAAAGTTCCTCTCCGTGCTGTTCTGCCAGATAATCTTTTGGATTTCCGTCTGCATCCATAAATACGAGATAATATTCATGTTCCAGATTTTCGTTCTCGAACAACCGCTTCTGTGCATAGCCAAGGCACTGATTGTTTTCATCATAATAACCATAGGTTGTCCCGGCAATCACGCCATCGATGTTATTGATCGGCTCATCAGTCACAAATTTCATCCAGAACCAGGTTTTTCCATCGACCGATACCGTCCATTTCGTGTTGAGAATACCTGTTTCTTTTAACCGCCCGGCTATTTTCCCGTCCGCAAGGATATTCCCCTCCTGGTTGACCTCATCCAGATCTCCTTCTACCAGAAATGTCCGGCACTGACTCATTGCCTGCTTTGCTTCCTCTGCAGATGCATAGGACTCGACATTAGATTTTCTGCATCCCAAAAGAACACTTGCCAGAATACACCACATCACTGCGATATACACCGCTTTTCTTATCTTTGCTTTTTCTTTCATTCACACCTCCTAACTGCGATCCCGTGCAAGTTCGCGTGCCACCATCACCGCCATTGCCGCAAGCAGCGGAAGATATTTTTCTTCATATGCAATGATCACTGCATTGTCAAAAACGATATTTTCCATTTTCAGATCCAGGTTGTCCAGGATTGTTCCCAGCGTTTTGCCATTTAAGGTTACGCAGAAATTATGGCCGATCGAACCGGCGTATTCCGTCAGTTCCAGTTTTCCTTCTTTGACCTTCATCTCAAATTTATCTTTGACCAGCACAAATTTCTTCTCCAGCGTGCCGTAAAGCTCACCCAGGTAATAAAACTGGTAGGTCGGCAGTACACTTACGATCTTCTTGGTCATTTTAAAGATCTCGTTATGCTGATCGTCATAAACAGAAAGTGTGCGCAGCGGAGCCGTTCCTTCGATTTCGAAAACACGGTTTCCTTCGTTGTCACAGAGATCAAAATGCTGACCGGTCAGTTTAAAATCCTCCGTAAAAGTATAGACTTCCGATGGGCGGGACTGCGGAATTTCCAAAACCTGTTTTGTTTTCACAAAATGCTCCAGGCTCTCCCTCAGTTGCTTCTGCATCAGAAGCACATCCGACTGATAGCAGACATATTCTGCTGTATTATCGCCAAAATCCTCTTCTGCCGGAAATACCGGATCGTTATATTTTCCTTTTATCATGCTGGTCATGAACGAATAGCCAAGATAACCGATATTCCCGTCTTTTGAAAGCCAGAAATAGAGAAAATCGCCGTTTTTGTCCGGTCCGAACATCAGAGCCGGCTGTCTCATCGTGTAAAACTGAACAAGATAACCGGAGCCAAGCGGCGTGCGGACATCTTTGTAGGCCTCATAAAATTCTTCAATCTTTCTCGGACAATCCATGGCGATCATACTGCAGATATCCGTTGAACCATTGTAATCATCCGGCGAACCCAGCATCCAGATTGCAATACCAATGATCAGGACAACCGTTGCAATGCTGACCGGGATCTTATTCCAGTTCCCTTTTGATGCGATCCAGAAAGAAAATGCACAAACGATCACACTGATAATACGGTATTCCCACATACGCACTCTAAGTGGAGCGGAGAGTTGCTGTTTTTCTGTGTTTTCTGCTCCCTGCATAGTTCCAATCCTTTCCGGGCATTTGTGAGTACCAGAAATCCTCTCCGGCACTCACTGCCCAAGTCTTTTTATCTTATGCTTTTTTAGATTTTACCTTGATCGCCTGTACGTTTTCTTTTTTTGTGACTCCGCGTGCTTTCAGCATCTTCCTGTAAGCAGAGAGTTTTTTCTTCGGCACTTTAATGGCTGCTTTCGCATGGATGCCGAAAAATGCCTTGCTTCCTACTCTTTTCTTCGTCAGTTTTGTCGTTTTGATCGTGATATTTTTCAGATTCTTGCAGCCATAAAATGCTTTCTTTCCGATCCTGCTCACGCCTGACGGGATCACCACTTTTCGGATTTTTTTCTGATTCTTAAAAGCATTCGCTGCAATCTCTGTGACTTTATAAGTAACATGGTTTACGGTAATGCTGTCCGGTATGTTTACCGTGCCTTTGACACCCTTTTTCGGTTTCAGATATGCCACTGTAAATGTCTTTCCGTCCGCACAGGTTACTTTATACTGATTTTTGTCCGGTCCTATGAACTTTGTTCCTTTTTTCAGATATTCTGGTTTCGATGGCTTCTGTATCGGTTCAGAGGTTCCCGGTTTTGTGCCTGGATCTGACGGTTTTTGTGGTGTCTCCGGTGTTTCAATCATCACCGTTTTTGCCAGAGGGATTTCTGTGACTGGCTGTACCAGCCTGTAATTTGCTTTGTCTTTTCCGGCAAGCGTCAGTTTCGGTAATGTTACCGAAGTATATTCTCCTGCTTTTTTATCTTTTAACGTTCCATGAAGATCCGTCAGATCTACGCTTACTTCATCGCCTTCCAGCATACCGTTTAGCAGCACTTCTGTGATGGAAACCTGATTTGTGCCATCATATTTTCTGTTTTCAGCGGTTGCTTTTGTTACCGTAAGTTCTTTTGCATTTACTTTGATCGCTGTGCTGCCTTCTGCGTTTGCATATGCCACATCATCCGGTGTAAAGATCCATTCTGCACTTGTCACGGATGTATCCGGTCTTTGTGTGGCATCTTTCCACGCAAGCGTTCCTTCCACTGTATTTCCTTCTCCGTCCACAAATTCTGCTTCCGAAAACTCCAGTGCTGACAAAAGACCACCGTAAGTAAGCGTATCTTTTTTCGGGGTCACTTCTGTTCCTTCCTGTAATCTGACCGGTATCTGGTCATTACATTCCAGATTGAAGGTGATCACAAAGTCCTCATAGTTCTCAGTCGTAACTTTGATCTGGATCTTTCCTTTCCTGTCCAGTGCCCCCTGCTTCACTGTATAAGATAATATATCGTCTGCTATACTCGGTTCTGTGATATATTCCATGTTTCCGGTCATCTCCGGTGCAGCATACTGTGCATTCCCGCAGTCCACCGGGAGGATTTCCCTGAGACTGATCCGCTCTTCCTGATCCTTTAAATATAAGTAACTTTTATTCTGTTCTTCGATCTGAAGCCCACTGCTTTTTGCCACATTCACCGCTTTTGTCAGAGGAATTTCGTCTGTCGGCTGCACAAGAATATAATTCTCTTTGTCTTTTCCGATCAGGGTAAGTTCCGGCAAAGTTACCGAAGTATAATCGCCCGCTTTTACATCTTGCAAAGTCCCGCGGATTGTTCCGATGTCTGCTGAAATTTCATCTCCTTCTTCAATGCCCCCAAGAGTAATATCACTGAAGCTGACATACGCGGTTCCGTCATATACTTTATCATCTGCCGTTGCCGCTAAGACTTTCAGTTCTTTTGGCTCTACCCTAATCGCTGTGCTGCCTTCTGCGTTTGCATATGCCACATCATCCGGTGTAAAGATCCATTCTGCACTTGTCATAGATGTATCCGGTCTTTGTGTGCCATCTTTCCACGCAAGCGTTCCCTGAACCTGCGTGTCGGTTCCCTGCTCAACAAAGACTGCCTGTTCTTCCCCTTCCAGATTCAGTTTCAGATCGGATAATGTTCCCCCGTAAGTAAGCTTCTGATCCTGTAAAACTTTTACCTCACTGCCTTCTTTCAGGACAACCTTTTTCTGATCTGTCAGTGTGACCGTTAAGTCATAAGAAATATCCTTATAATTTTCCATTTCTATCTTTACATGGAACGTAGCCGTTTTTCCGATCATGCTCCTGTCTGTAAAGTCCTTCACTACATAATTTAAGTGTCCATTCTGCATAAGCTCATAATCATCAAAAATCTGTTTATCTCCTGTTACAAAATAGGAATACGCAATTCCCTTTCCATCCGCCGGAACCATTGTCCATAACTCCACCCATATCCTGAGAGTGAGAGACCCCTCTTTATAAACATAACTTTCCGATTCATGAATTGCAGTATTATGCGGGGTCTTTTTCTCAACATGAACTTCTACACCTTTTACTTTATAATAAGGATAATTGTCATCTTTCGGTGTAAAAATAAGATCGCATGTCATTGTTTTTTCAGGTTTCGGTATCGCTTCCAGATTTTCTTTCTCCGTAAAACTCCAGTTTCCTTCCAACAGTGTACTTTCTCCATTTCCGCTATCTGCCCTGACCACGCCCGGAATCAAGGTATACTCCTGCAGCGTCTGACCTGTAATTCCGGAAATCTGCGGAAGTGTCTCGCAGCTCATGCCTGCATTTCGAACCTCAACCTTTTGCAGAGTAGTATTGGCAAGTACTTCTTCTCTGCTCAGAAAGCGTCCAGCTTCTGTACTGTAAAACGCATAACCCTGCGGAAGCATATTTTCTGCACTGCCTGAATCTAATATGATGTTCTGGAAATTTCCACCGGTAATTTCTATACTGTTTTGAGAACTATTATAATCCCTGAGTGTTTGAAAATTGCCGCTTTCTATTTTCAGTATTCCTTGATTCCGTACTATTTTTATACCACAGGTTCCGTTTTTTACCGTAACCTCTGCTCCGTCTATGAAGATTATTCTATCGTTATCATCTGTCAGGGATTTTTGATTTAAATCCAGCGATATTTTCCCTCCTGTCAGGTACGGAAGAATCTTCGAATTTTCCATTGACTGCATAAGGGTAATCTCTGCTTCTTTGCCATTTGCGTATTCAAATGCTTCTTTCAGTGTATTTACATAACTATCTTCTCCATTTATCGTGATCCGGATATAACCCTTAAAATCCGGATTTTTCTTATGACACCACGTACAGTATTGTAAATCCTGTTCATAATCATGTTCCTTACATACCTCGACATGCACGTTTGTACAGCTTGCCTTAGCATATGGCTGCTTCTCATTTGTCTCATTATCCACCAGGCAACGTTCTTCTCCAAGTTCTGCCCATTGTTTTAAAATAAGCTCGAATTTTCCACCGCTTACCTTAATTTTCGGACTGTTATACCCAAATTGATCAGTCAACTGATTTTCATAAATTCCACCGGCAAACTCTATATTCTTACTTTCTACTCTTAATTCGCCGGAAAATACACCCGTCTGCGTTTCACTGCTGTCCGTGATTTTAAGAGAAACATCCGGATTCAACAAAATCTTTCTCAAACTTTGCAGACGATATCCGTTCAGATCCAGGATCAGATTTCCGCTGTTTACCTCCACTCCCTCTTTTAGTTCAATATTCTTCAACAGCTTCATCTGTGCTGTTTTTCTCTCTGTATCACGAAATGCTTCTGCCAAAGTAACATATGGTTCGGAATCTCCATCCATGGTTACCTCAATTTCCCCATCCGAAATTTTATATAACAGATAATCCGATTCTGATTTGTATTTTTCACGGAATGTCAGTTCTGCTTTTACATAGTAATCGCCTTTAGCAGCCGGTGCCCCGCCTTCGGTAAGTGCACCGGCATTTTCTGCATTTGTCAGCACTCCATCCTTGCTTTTATAATACGTGGTCTTTATGGATGTCGGTGTTTCCCTGCAGCTCCAGGTGATCTTTCTTCCTTTTTCCAATGACAGTTCCCGCGGATTTCCCGTATATGCATAATCTATGCTCTCGCTGTCCGCAATTCTTTGCATCCGAATTCTGGCATCAAAGTTGATCTGATAGGAAAAAATTTCTGAAGTTTCCTGATAAAAATCTTTCACTTCCAGAGCCGTAACTTTTACATAATATTGCCCCGGCAGAGCCGGTGCTCCAGCTTTTTCAACCGCTCCGCTGTTTTGTGCTGTGGTCGGTATCTGTGCCTTTTCATCCAGATAATAGCCGACTATTATCTGTCCGTCCCCTTTCCAACTGAAAACTTCGTCCTTCTTCAGAGATAATGGCTTTGTTTGAGACAGATTGTCGCTTGTTTTCACCATCTGTGTACCGGATACCAGCAAAATCTCATTTTTTGCTATACTTCCCGGATGATTGCTGTAAGTGTTGCTTTTCTCCAGATAATAAACCTTTCCATGTGTGCCATCCATTACCGGATAAGCATCTGGATTTTCTTCAAGATTCTGAAACCACTTTGCCTGCGAAACCAGTGAATTATCCTTTCCATTTAATACCCAGGCTGCCTTTCCGGATGCAAACTCTGCACTTGTCATCCCTTCTGAATCTTTGACACTTCCATTTTGATTTTTATTATAGACCCCTCCCTTAAAGCGGTCGGTATTAAAAACACAGTTCTGGATTGTATCCCCCCTAGCCAGACTTCCTGCGATTCCACCTGTTATACTTCCTGTCATGGCTGCATCGCTCCAGCAGGAGATGATATCACAGGCTTCATTATTTCTATAGCCTTGATAACCAACGATCCCGCCGGCATAATATGCATCTGCTGTTCCGGTATTATAACAATATTTGATATAAGTTCTCACATACTGTCCAGAACTGTTTCTGTCGCAGACCTGCTCTCCGGCGATGCCTCCGCTGCGTCCATAGCCCCACGTTGCTTTTATCGCTCCGCTGTTTTTGCATGATTCGATCCAGCCCTGAGAACTTCCTACAATGCCGCCTGCGTAATCATGTGCGGTTACTTTTCCGCTGTTCCAGCAGTTGATCACTTTTCCAAGATTGCTTTTTGCTGCAACTGCTCCGGCCGTACTCGTTGACGATGTGAACACGCCATCTTCCATGCCAAGATTTTTGACAACGCTGTTCTCCTTCAGCTGTGCAAACAAGCCTGATACCTGTTTATCTCCTGTCCGCTCGCAGACCAGCTTGCTGATCTTATGTCCGTTTCCGTCAAAGGTTCCTGTATAACCGTCATTTGTATCTCCGATCGGTGTCCAGTCTTCACCTGTCATATCAATGTCTGCCGTCAGCACTGCATTGACAGCGTTCTCTCCGGCATTGACCTTCGCCGCAAACGCCTGTAGATCTTCTTTGTCTGCGATCGCATAATATCCGGCATAATCTCCGTTTAAATGAAAATTACTCTGGTTCTCTTCAGTAACCTGTACCAGTCCTGCTGCATTTGCCTGAATGCTTACCAGACCACCAAAATCCATTGCGGTAAATGCAAGTAATCCTGCTGCAATTCGTTTTCTCATATCTTCCTCCTGTTTTCTTTTTTTAATCTTTCATTCCTGACTGATTCCTGCAAATTGCTCCATTAAAAACTAACTTTCGCAATTCTATAGATGCCAGGGTCAAAAGCCTGAAACCACGATGTGCTTGCACAGGAGTGGTTTTATGGCTTAATGACCCGCCCCGATATGAGCATAAAAGTGGAGCGTAAGCTTCACGATATGCGAATATTGGATAGAATTGTGGGAGTACGAAGTATGGAACAATTCGTATGGCATCTTTTGACCCCAACATCATTCTATAACCATTATATAAAATTAAAAAAGCATTGTACACTAGCCAAACGGCCAGTTTTACAATGCTTAACTGAGTTTTTTCAAAGTTTTCTGTTTTTACATCGAAATCCATCCCAGTACATTTGCAATGGAGCTGAGAAGGATAATGATAACGCAGGCGGATGCCAGATATTTCAGGAAGAAATGATATAATTTCTTGCGTTTAAAATCAGATGACTGTTCAATCTCCGCATCCATTCTTTTAAATCCGACGACTTTCAGGATCAGAATGCAGGTAGCAAGTGCTGCGATCGGCATCATGACCGAGTTGGTCAGGAAGTCAAAGAAATCCAAAAACTGCATACCAAGGATCTTCACAGAGTCCCAGATACCATATCCAAAAGAGGATGCCGTTCCGATCACCAGCATCACGACAACCATCAGCAGACAGCATTTTCCACGGCTCCAGTGAAGCTCATCGTTCAGGGTGGAAACGCTGGTCTCAAGAAGTGAGATTGCACTGGTCAGTGCCGCAAACAGAAACATCAGGAAGAATGCGATGCCGACAATCGTGCCAACTCCCATACTCGCAAATACTTTCGGCAGGGTGATGAACGTCAGTGCCGGTCCTGCCTGGAGCGTTTCCATATCTCCGCCGGAGAATGCAAACACTGCCGGAATGATCATCAGACCGGCCAGAAGTGCGACACCGGTGTCAAAAATCTCAACCTGCGTGGTGCTTTTTTCGATGTCTACATCTTTCCCGATATAAGATCCATACGTATACAGGATACCCATCGCGATCGACAGGGAATAAAACATCTGTCCCATCGCCGCAACGACCGTCATCCAGGAAAAGTTCTCCAGATTCGGGATCAGGAAATATTTGATGCCTTCCACGGCTCCCGGTCTTGTGATGGAATAAACAGCCACACAGGCTGCCAACAGGATCAGAAGCGGCATCATAACCTTTGAAACACGTTCTACTCCATTTTTTACACCTGCAAGAATGACAATAAATACCAGTGCCGCAAAGATCAGAAACCATATTTCTACTTCCATAGAAGAGGTGATAAAACTGTTGAAATAGCCGTCCTGTGCAACAAGGTTTGCATTGCCCCTGATATACTCAAACAGATATTTCAGAACCCAGCCGCCGATCACACTGTAATAAGGAACGATCATCATCGGGATGACTGCGTTGATCCAGCCTCCCAGGTGAAACGGCAGGCTCTTTCCGAATTTGTGGAAAGCTCCAACCGGGCTTTTTTTCGTCATACGTCCCAGTGCTGTTTCGGATACGATCATAACATATCCAAAAGTGACCATTAAAATCAGATAGACAAGCAGAAACATACCTCCGCCGTATTTTGCCGCAAGATATGGAAATCGCCAGATGTTTCCAAGTCCAACCGCAGAGCCGGCAACTGCCAGCACATAACCGATGCGACCGGAAAATTTGCCCCGTGCGTGCAAGAGATTTTCTGCATGTTTTTTATTTGTGCACATAAAAAGAATCCCCCTGTGGTAAAAAATCCCTTACAGCAGAAACTGCCCGCCGCAAGGGATTTTATTATTTAAAACTTACAAAATGATTGTTTTCAAGAATCTGAAAATACTTTACGATTCGTGGATAAAGGGGTTCTGCCGCTTCACCAAACCGCTCTTTTTCCAGAGCAGCCAGATCCATGACGGTTCTCTCTCCATCGATAAAAGGCCAAAGATAACTTCCATGTACATCCAGATGTATCTTTGTGACTTCCGGGCGGTTAAATACTTTCTGTGCGATCCCGTTAAAAAAACCTTCATTTTTTACTTCCAGTATCACGCGATCCCTGAAGTCTTTGTGCCACTTCAGGCCTTCGGCTTTTACCGGAATCAGATCCAGATAATTTATCTGTTGTTCCTGTTTCTTTTTTTTCATGCTTTTTTCTTTTTCTTAAGAGAGAAGTAAAGCAGGGATGCGATCATCAGTACCATAAGAATGACACCACCGATGTTGCCAAAGTTTACACTCTCTCCGATGCTTATGTTGATACCAAATACTGCGAAAATTGCCAGCAAGATACCTACCAGACCTTCTCCGGCGATCATACCTGCACAGTACAGTGTTCCGTCTGTGGACTGCTGTTCTTTTGTCTTTTCATCGACATTCTTACGTGCATCCATTACCATACGTACAACGCCACCGATCATGATGGTTGCATTCAGGTAGATCGGCAGATACAGACCGATTGCGAACGGCATTACCGGGATACGCAGGATCTCAAGACCCAGTGCCAGGAATACGCCGACAAATACCAGGTTCCATGGCAGGTTTCCGCCCATGATACCTTCTACGATCATCTTCATCAGAGTTGCCTGAGGAGCCGGTACTTCTGCTCCGCCGTAACCCCATGCTGCATTCAGCAGATAAAGAACACCACCGATAGCCAGACCGGATGCAAGAACACCGATCAGCTCACCGATCTGCTGTTTTTTCGGTGTGGCACCCAGCAGATAACCGGTCTTCAGATCCTGCGAAGTATCGCCTGCGATTGCTGCAATGATACAGATAACAGAACCGATCGCAATTGCTGCTGTCATACCGTCAATACCTGTTTTTCCGCTTCCTTTGATTGCCATAGTAGCGATCAGCAGAGTAGCGATTGCCATACCGGATACCGGGTTATTGGAACTTCCTACCAGACCTACCATACGGGAGGATACCGTTGCGAAGAAGAATCCGAAGATTACGATCAGTGCTGCTCCAAGCAGAGATACCGGAATAGCCGGAACTGCCCAGATGATAACGACCATGGCAACGATTCCGATCAGGATAAACTGCATCGGCAGATCCTGTGCAGTACGTGCAGTACTTGTATTTTTTCCGCCTTTTACGCTCTTCATAGAGTCGCTGAAAGTTTTTACGATCAGAGGCAGAGATTTGATCAGAGAGATGATACCGCCTGTTGCGATGGCACCTGCACCGATGTATTTTACGTAAGTACTCCAGATAGCTGCTGCACCGCCGCCTGCATAAAGCTGAGCGATCGTTGTGCCTGCTTCTGCCGGATACAGCCAGGTATCAGGTCCGAACAGACAGATCAGCGGGATGATAACCAGCCATCCGAATACAGAACCAACAAACATGTAAGATGCGATCTTTGGTCCTACAATATAACCAACACCAAGCAGTGCCGGGTATACTTCCATACCGATCTCACCTTTGAAAGATTTAAAAGCTGCTGATACGTCTGCCGGGATCACCTTCAGACCATCAACGATAAATTTAAATACTGCTGCAAGTCCCATACCGGAGAATACCGTAGAAGCGTTTGCTCCGCCTTCTTCGCCGGCCAGAAGTACGTCTGCACATGCAGTTCCTTCCGGGTAAAGCAGTGTCTGGTGCTCTTTCACGATCAGGGCATTACGAAGCGGTACCATGAAAAGTACACCTAAAACACCACCACAAAGTGCGATCAGTGTGATCTCAACAAGGCTCGGCATAGAGCAAAGACCCTCTTCTGCCCAGAGGAACAGTGCCGGCATCGTAAAGATCGCTCCTGCTGCAAGTGACTCACCGGCTGAACCGATGGTCTGTACTATGTTACTTTCAAGGATGGAATTCTTACGCATGATAATGCGAATAACACCCATAGATATAACTGCTGCCGGAATAGAAGCAGAAACAGTCATACCAACTCGGAGTCCAAGATATGCATTGGCTGCTCCGAAAATTACTGCGAGCAAAACACCCATAATAATGGAAGTCACAGTAAGCTCCGGCATGACTCTGTCTGCCGGAATGTACGGTTTGAATTCGTCTTTCTTATTCATTTCCTTTTCCTTTCATACTTTTTTCTTTTAACAATCCGAAAACCTTCGTATATCCGCCCTCTTCCATCTCCGGATCATTATTTACCTAAAATAATCCTTATGAATTGCTCCGCTTTCCCAAAGCTTTTGCAATTCCGTATCATCATAGAACTATATTGTACCTAAAAGCCGACTAAATTGCAAGAATATAATGTAATTTTCTCCTTTTTTCCTGTTTTTCCCACTATTTTTTTGTGCACTTTTTGAGATGCCAGGGTCAAAAGATCAAAATGTCGTTCTTGCTTGCAAGATAAGACATTTGAACTTGGGACCCGCTAAACATGAGGAAGTAGCTATTTACGCAGTAAATATGCGAATTCCGAATGTTTATAGGCACTGAGTGCCAGTGGCACTCGTTTAGTGCCGACCGAAGCGGAGCGTAGATTGCGAGAGTTACTTGTAACGGAGCAATTCGCAGGCATCTTAATGCCAGGGTCAAAAGTCTGAAATCGCACTATGAGCCGGACGGAATCCGCACAATTTTCTGTTCTCCGTCTTTTTCTGTCATCACAAGCACCGGCATATGGCGTTTGCGAAGTGCATGGATCAGCGGATACACCGCAAAAAGATCTCCCTGCACATAGACTGCTTCCGGTTTGGATTTCAGAATCTTTTTCACCTGATCTTTGATCTGTGCTTTCCATTCCTGCTTTTCAAGTGTGGATTCACCGTAAATGCCGTCCCACTCCATCGGCGGAAGATCCGGCAGCTCCATGTGCACGATTCTGGCACCGGAAAACTGCGGAAGTTTGAAAAGCAATGCATCGGCTACCTCATCTGTGCCAAGATTTACGATCACAACCTGCTCATGGAACTGCTGCTGACTGATCTTGCATGCCTTTATGGCATCTTCGAGCGTACTTGTCGTCATAAGAAATCCACCCTTATGACAGAATTCTGCACCGGAAAGACCGCTCTCTTCTTTTAATTCTTCTTTTTCAAGACCAAGCCAGCTTTCCGGGAAACTGCATTTATAATTCAGGGAGTATTCTCGCTTCTGAGGCTGAATACAGTAGCCGCCGCGATTGGATGGAAAGATCACGAATGCAATGTCTGTCTCGGAAAGATATTTCTGGCACGGAACATAATCCGGCAGCACCAGAATCTGCTTTTCATCCGCCGGCTTTTTGCCGGAAGCGATCTCTTCCTGATGCTGTTTTAAAATTTCTTCTACACGTTTGTCGGCACGCTCATTGCCCCGATAACGCTCCAGTTTGTTATCGAGGATCATGCCGGCCACACCGACCGCCTTAAAGAACGCCGCATCGTTTCCGCCCTGTGCATCCCATGGCGGATTGAAATTGCCGATCAGGGTGGCAAGTTCATTTTTTTCGCCGGTGTTGTCATTGTTGTCCAGTGGCTGCACAAAAGCCTCGTCAAATTTTTCTGCCAGTTCTTCTCCTAAAATCTCAGCACCCAACTCTTCCCATAAAAGTCCGAAAGCTGCATACGGCACACCATTTTCACGGATTCTGCTATCCCTCTGATGATGGTCGTATTTCCCTCTTCCGATGTCAAAAACAATCCCTTTAAAATCCTCCGGCACCTGACTGCCGCGGTGGATCGTGATCTCCGGATTGACAGACAGCAGAAGTGCAGACGAAAATACATCGTCCGCATGAAACTTTCCGCTGTGGGTAAATGCCTGTGCATCTTTTTCTTTAATTTGCTCCATTAACTGTGTCATGAAATTTCACCTTTCCGATCAACATATCGTCGTTTGCATTTTTCAGAACCGGGATGATCACACCGCATTCACTTCCGATCGATTCCAGTTTATTTGGCGGTGCACAGAAGATAACCTGAAAGTCCTGGTTCTTGAAGAAATCAAGCATCAGTTTGATATTGTGGTCACTCATCTTTTCAAACGGCTCATCAATAAAGATCAGTCTTACGGAATTGACTCGCACATTGTAGAGCATGGAGAGTGCCGCCGACAAAATCAGCGTATATGGGATCTGCGTTCCGGCACCGGAATTGTATCCTACCTGTTTGGATAATTTTCCGTCTTTTACTTCTTCGTTGTTGATGATGATCTCGTAGCTCATATAATTGCGGTAATCTGCAAATTTCTGGATCTCCGCCAGATCATTTTTTTCAATGATGCGGTTAATAATATCTTTGATCTCCCGCTCCCGTCTCTCTACTTCGTCATCCTCATAACCCATCAGCTTTGTAAGGGCGATCTGACCGTCCGCCAGATTTCCGGTCTGCTGAAGATACTCTGCATAACGCAGAATTTTGGCATAGTCGGAATTGTCATTCAAAAATTTCACATCAAACTGATAGCATGTCGCGAATTTCAGCTTGCGAAGCTCTTTGTTGATCTGTGCGATGTCTTTTCTTGCAGCCCTTGCCGTCTCGTAAATATTCAGAACAAATTCTCTTTTGAAAATGCTTTCATAACGCATGGTCTGCTCTTTTAATTTCTGCTGCAGATTCTGAAGGTCATCGATCCAGATCTTTCCGCGTCTCTGGTGATAGCTTTTTTCGTACTCAAGACCGATCGGCAGACGTTCTTCTTCCTGCTTGCGGTTGTTGTACGCCTGCTGCTGTCCGTTGATATTTGCCGCAAAACTGCTGACACGTTTTTCCATCTGCTCTTTCTCGGAAAGCTGCATGATGCCGCCTTTTTTATCTTCTCCGGCAAGATAGCGGTCGTATTCTGTGATCGCCTGCTCTGCTGCAGAACGATTGAGCTTTTGTTCTTCTTCCAGATGTTTCTGCTCTTCCGCTTCTTTCGCCTGATACATCACGCTGTCTTTCTTTTTCTGCTCGATCTCTGCTTCCAGACGATAACGCTTCTTGCTCTCTTCGTCTTTCTCCCGCGTTTTATTGCGAAGCTGTTTTTCCAGATCGGTCACACGCTGCGAAAGTGCCATAAATTCTGCATTGTTTTTCTGGGCTTCCAGAAGTTCACGATAACGCACCTTTTCTGCTTCCAGCTCTGCATTTAAATGCTCACATTCTTTGTTGGCTTCCAGATTGTAATCTTTGAAATAATCCAGACTGCTCTGCAGAAAGACATCCTGATTCTGCATCGTATGTCTGCTGCTCAAAATCTCTTTTTCCCGTTTTTCCAGCTGATCCAGTTTTTTCGCAGCTCTTTTGCGGTTCAGCTCGATCGCCGCCCCGCCAAGGCAGTAGCTCTTGATCTTTTTCGTGTTGATGTAAGTAACTGCCATATTTCTGCCGAGTTTTCCTTCTTTTGACATGGCATTGTCGTATTTTGCAACCTCGTCCAACTCAACTGCATGGATCGCACCCAGCCAGAACTGGAAATACTTTGCTGCTGTCTCATTCTGAATCTGAAGATAATGATAGACCGAATCTTCCTCACATTTGATCTTGCGTTCAGCCAGACGCTTTGTATTGACCAGCTCCACATAACGATGTCCGGAGCGGTCCATAACCTGATTGGCAACATCAAAGGCCTGTGGCGAAACCAGGATCGCATAGCGGTGCACACCAAGAAAAGCTTCGATCGCATCACGCCATGCTTCATTTTTCAGTTCCGATACATATTCACACGCCATGCGGGCTTCTTCATCGATGCCCTGTTTTTTCAGTTCTTTGTTGATCTCCCGGATCAGCTGCGTCTGCTCCTGCACATGTGAATAATCCGCTTTGTTGCGGTCACAGTTTTCAACGATCTTGCTCTGTTCGCTGCGTTCCAGCTGCACTTCTTTGAGCTCGCGGTCCAGATAAGCCCTGTTTCGCACAATGCTGTCACGTTTTTTACGGATTTCCGCTCTCAGTGCATCGATGGCTTCCTGTTTCACCGAATTGGAAAGATCGACTGCCGTCAGTTTGCCAAGCGTTTCAAAATGAGAAACCTCGCATTCCATTTTGTTCAGTTCTTCTGCCACATGCAGCAGACGTTTCCGGAACTGCTCCAGCTCTTCCCTTTCACTTTTCCGTTTCTCCAGCTGTTTCTCGAAAGCAGTGATCTGCTGTCTGGAATTGTCGATCGCTTTGGAAACATTCAGTTCCCGCAGTGCGGCTTTTGCTTCCATATAATAACGGTCAAGTGCATCGATCCCCGTGCTCAGTTCTTTGATTGTTTTGATCTGTGCTTCTACTTCAATGCTGTTTTTGCGGATCATTTCTTCTGCCATGCAGCGTTTTTCTTTCCAGGAAAGCATATTTCGATATTTTAATTTAATATCATCCACTTTCAGCTGCATGACACGCTCATCGTATTCTGCATAATCCTTCAGGATCGCATCCAGATCACCGATCTCTTCTTCGATCAGCTCCAAACGGCTGTTGATCTGCTCAATATTTTTCTTGGCATCTTTTAATTTTTCAAAATTGACATCGTGTTCTTCCAGAACCGATTCCCGGATAAATTCCTGGATCTTTGCCGCCGGATTGTATGCCATGATATTTCGAAGTTTTCTCTGATAACGAAATACTTCCTGATACGGAAGCTTCAGTCCGACCATCTGCATAAACAATGCCACTCCATCCTGTTTCTTGCGGAGTTTGACATTGTAACGTTTCTGAAATCCGGACGCATCGTACGGCTTTAAGGCAGAACCGTCTTCATAGACATAGGAAATATCCGACAGATGTTTGTCTTCCATCGCATACCAGTACGTGCCGCGGACATCCGTCACGGCTGTCTCGATGATCACGCCGAGCACAAAGGATTTTTCGTTGATCTGGTCATAATATTCCAGTGCGATGTGGGTATACACAACCGGGATCTTCTCCGCCGGTCTTGCATACACGCCGGCACTTGCATCGACCAGACAGCGTGTATACGAGATCAGATTTCGCTTGCCCACACCTGTATTATATCCGCTTGTCGCCTTATTAAACTGTGTATCACCGGTGTAGGCATATTTGATGGCATCGAGGATCGTCGATTTTCCGCACTCATTTTCTCCGGAGATCAGGGTGAGATTTTCTGCAACCGGAACAACCGTGTTGGTAAATCCATACCAGTTGATCAGCTGTACATTGCGTAAAACTATTTTACTCATCGCTCTCCTCACTTTCTGCCTCTTCCAGGTCTGCCATGTCCGCTGCCTCGAAATCTTCCTGTTCCACAAATTCTGCCATCACCTGTTTCAACTGTCCGATATCCATACAGAACTGCAAAGAAGGATAGAGACGCACAGCCCCGTCCTCTTTTGTGATATCGTCACTGTAATCGATCAGGCAGAACCTGCGGAAGGTCGCATATGCTTTTTTGAACTCGACCGGTGTCAGTTCTATATCATAAAGTCTGCATTTGTCGATAATCTCACCGACCGTCACATAGACTGCCTCTTCATATCCCATCCGCTCCAGAAATAAAAGCCACAATACCAGCAGCAGCTTCATATGTCTCTGGTCAAAATGATAGAGATTGAGGCGTTTCAGTCCAACCGTTTCTTTATCATCATCATTTGGCTGCAGCATCGCCACACCCATCTGTTCTTCCACAACCACTTTGTAGCCGATCACTGCCAGATACTGGTTCATGTCGTAGCGGTTAGATTCGGAAGCCACAAACTGATAGAGCTTTTCTTCTTTGTCTTTTACAAGAAATGTCGTATCCAGAAGCCGCCGCACACAGCGTTTGAACAGATACGCATCCTCGTCGCTCATATTGCTTATAAAACTTAAATCCTGCATATAAATTTACCTCATTGTATTTGTAAAGCGGACATTCACAATCCGCTTCTCTGCGTTCAAAAAGATGCCCTGTAAATATTTTCGTACCCTGTGATCCACAATTCTGACATCTTTATTTTCTCGAGATCACCACATTGCTGATATCGGCAATCTTCGTGCTCACTTTTTCGTTCTTGATACGGACTTCGTATGGAAATTCTGCATTTTTCGCATAAAGCATCGCCGCTGCGATCATCAGTGCCTCTTCTTTTGTCTGCACACCCTTTTCTTTCAGCTCCATGCTCACATCCAATCCAAGTGCCTCATCCAGATATGCTCCGACACGGGCCGGAGCATATCGGTTCGGTGCACTGCGGAACAGATTCTCCGTCCGTTTCTGCATCTCTTCTTCCGACATCGCATTGGTGTTTAATGCGATATTCTGACCTTCGTTGCGGATACGCCGATTCTGCTCGAATGATTTGTAACCAACGTATTTCTGGTTGATAACACGAGTGCATTTTTCCACTTTTTCCATCGCCGCATCCTGCTCTTCTTTTGAAATCCTGGAAACACGGTCCAGGAAATCGCCGAGAAGATTCTCCAGTCTGACACGGCTGCTCGCCATCTGCATGATCCTCGTATTTGCCAGATTATAATAACTGTTGATGCGAGTATCAATCAGTTCCACATTTTCTTCGTATTCCACACTCAGGAAATACTGGAGTTCCGCCATGTAACGATCCACACGGGAAATTGCCTGCTCTTTCGGGCAACGCAGACGTTTTCCACATTCTTCGACCATTTTCTCATACATATCCCCATAACGCAGATCCTCGATCCGGTCACGGATGAAAGAAAGCTGGGTCGGGATCAGTCCGTTGTTTTTTACGAAGAAATATTCACTGAAAAACCGGTCCAACATTTCATTTTTCATAATGAACTGCCCGAAACTGTTCATGTCCTGAAATTCGATGACTGTTTTCATGATATCCGATATACTGTCTTTTAAATCAGCCAGCTCATTACGAAGCTCGGTTTCATTTTCCATCATCGGCACCAGAATGTTTGAATACGGTCGTTCTTTTCGCACCGAGCCTTCTTCCGATGCGGATTTCATGATCTCATACATTGAGAGAATGCGGTTTGACATCGTACCTTCATTTTTCTTTTCAGTCAGTTTATCCAGAAAATCAATCACTCTTCGGCAATCCGTCGAAAGATTTACGACGTATTCTCCGCTGCGTCCGATCTGACGCGGTTTGATCCATCCGCATTCCCGGAAAATGGCCAGAATCTCAGCCGCCTGAAGCTGCACCGCCTCATTCTCATCATCCGATTCTTCGATCAGTCGCTGAATCTCTTCGTTTTTCAGATACAGCGTGATACTGTCCTTTGCATCCGACTCGTAGAGAACCGGAAGTTCCTTCGAACGGTCGATCAAAATCCGGATACAGTCATAATAAATCCTGCGGTACTTAAACGTAAGCGGTTTAAAAAACGACTCGTTCTTTATGTAATCAAAAAAATTCATAGTTTATTTATCTCCTAAGCTGCTGCGGCATTTGCATTGATCTGGTCGATCACTTTCCGGATTCCCATCCATACGTTCAGATCCGTAAAAATGTCCACGACACTTCCTTGATCCGTAAATGGTGCCTCCTGAAGCACCGACAGATCTTTCATCATGCCATTTTGCACAATGTATTCCACGATCTGATTTACGAAATAAATCTGCCTGCTGTCCAGGCTGTTTTCATCCAGATATTCTGAAAATGCTTCTTTTGCAGCGTTCATATCCAAGCCGACAATTTCACGGACAAATTCTCCGAGCGGCTTCTGCCCGTACTCCGTCTCATACTCTTCTTTTGTCCCCAGTTCTCCCCAGAGGATCTCTTCCAGAAGCTGTACATCCGCCGCTGTCAGCGGCTGATTATTCTTCAGCCTGGCGATCGCTTCATTATCCTGATGTCTGCGGACATAATATTCTGCTTTCGCTTTATAATTTTTCAGGTCATCATTTTCCAGCTCCGACTCTTTCCATTCCATCGCCAGAAGTTCATCCGCAAAATCGGTATCATACCGCTTTCCTTCTTTTTCTTTGATATATTTGATCAGTTCCCGCAGATTTTCACGGATATGTTCAAATTCATCCACACCGGCCGTCTCCAGATAATCCGTGTGCAGGATCTGATTCAGCAGTTTTTCCTGTGCTTTGATCTGCGGAATATTGGCAACACCTGCCACCGCACGCACCTTTTTCAGAAGATCCTTTCTCGCTTTTCCATATTTATTTCCCATCAGATAAGCAAGCTCAATCCCATAGAGCAGTGCGTCAAAACGAACGGCGGACGCCTCTTCCTGATCCGGCATGATCAGCGGTGCAACCTCCTCCTGAACGGTCAGCGTATCCTCGTAACGGATATTCTGATAATTCTCCGGATTGGAATAATATTCCACATATTTCAAATGCTGACGCACCGCAAAATTATCCCGGCTCAGTTCCTGTACTTTTCCCTGCATACTCTCAACCAGGTTTTTGCGATAGGCGATCAGTCTTTCTGTCTGATATTGTAAATCCTGCAATTTATACGAAATCTGAAATTTCAGGTTAAAAATCGCACTCTGCAAAGGCAGCCGGACTGCTGTCTCTTTTCCCTTCTGCATCCGGAAAAACTCGAAATTCCCACAAAAATCAAAAATATAGAATTTCTGCTTATCCTCACCATCCAAAAGTCCCGGGCAAAGCCTTGTCCCCCGCCCGATCATCTGCCAGAATTTTGCCTTGCTCATTACCTTTTTAAAAAAGACCAGATTTAAAATTTCCGGCACATCGATTCCCGTATCCAGCATATCAACGGAAATGGCGATCTGCGGCAGTTTATCCGGCTCCGAAAACTGATCGATCAGGCTCTGGGAATGGCTGATACGATTGTCGATCACTTTTGCATAACCCGGCAGATGTGAATATTCTTTATTGAACACCTCAAATATTTTTTCCGCATGAGCATGATTTTTCGCAAAAATAATCGTCTTGCCGAGCTTTTCTCCGTAGTCTGTATGGATTCCATGTGTCATCAGAATGTCCAGCACCTGTCTGATCGTATCGTCATTGAAAATCCAGGTATTTAGTGCTGAGGACTGTATCCGCTCCACAACCTGTCCGTTTTCATCCACAAAGGTGTTCTCGTATGCTTCTTTATCTTCGTCCGAAAGCTCATCGTACGCAATGCCCTCTTCCAGAAATTTCAGCTTTGTTTCCACCGAAAGGAAATCCACCAGATAACCGTCTTTTACCGCCTGTGCCAGCTCATAACCGTAAGTCGGCACGCCCTTCTCCAGCTCAAAAATGCTGTAGGTATTTTTATCGATCTCATCTTTCGGCGTCGCAGTAAGACCAACAAGCGGTGCATCAAAATATGTGAAAATATCCTTGTATTTATTGTAGATCGAACGATGTGCCTCGTCACAGATCACAAGGTCAAAATGTCCGCTCGTAAATAATTTTCCGTCTTCGTCCCGTGTGGCATCAATGCAGTTGATCATCGTCTGATAAGTTGAAAAAATACAGTGTGCATGCAGATTGCTTTTCTCCTCACACAGATTTGCCACCGAAAGATCCGGCAGCATATTGACAAAGCTTCGTTTTGCCTGTGTGACAAGGGAAGTGCGATCCGCAAGAAACAAAATATTTTTCACCCAGCCGTTTTGCAGAAGCACATCGCAAAGTGCAATGACTGTTCTTGTCTTTCCCGATCCAGTCGCCATGACAAGCAGTGCTTTTCTTCTGTTCTTTTTATCAAAGCTCTCGCATACTGCCTTGATCGCCTCTTCCTGATAATACCTTCCGGCGATTTTTTTATCAATCCGGACACTGCCAAGATCGCCCCGCATGGTTTTTAAATTAAACCATTTTTCGAGATCTCTTCTGGAATAAATGCAGGAAACCTGCCGCTCCGGATACTGTCCGTCCACAATCCTCGTCTCAAATCCGTTCGTAAGGAAAATGACCGGTCTGCGTCCATACTGCCGCTCCAGAGAATCCGCATATAACTCTGCCTGCTGCCGTCCGCTCGCCACATCTGCACAGGTCTTTTTCGCCTCGATCACCGCCAGCGGCCGGTGTGCATCGTCATAAAGCACATAATCCGCAAAACCGCTGCCTGATTTATTGGGCATGCCATAGACTTCGACTTCATTCAGCCAGTTCTTTCCTTCCATCCATCCGGCATCAATCAGCATCGTATCGATATATTGTTTGCGGGTTGCATACTCCGACAGCTCCAGCGGCTTCGGAACATACGTCTGCTTCTGCTCCTCACGCCTGGAAGTCAGTTCTGCCTTCAATGCTTTATTTTCTGCGATCAAAGCCTCCAAATCAATATCCGGAAAGGCCGTCTCCGCTGCCAGGATCTCCTGATTCTGCTCCGGAAGACCTGCATCAAACTGCCCCTCCTGATAATCATCCGCATAACAATAAGCTAGAAAATCCAGAAATATATAAAGATTCTCAAGGCACAGCTTCGCCTGATCCAGCGTCAGCTTTCTTCCCGTATGTGCCACCTGATTTGCCACCCTGCGGATAAAATCCATTCTCCGCAAAATGTCTGCATCCACAATTCCTTTAAACTCTTCCGTATTCAGCAGGCTGACCAGCTTGTCTTGATATGGCATCACCAGCATATCGTCAACCGAATACATCCATTTGACGGCAAATTCCATCGCCCGCCGGCAGTTCATCACGCTCGCCTCCGGGTCGATCATCAGGATCTTTTCCGCCGCCACCGCAACATCCGCAAACGCTGCAAACTGCGGAATATCCTTCAGGAAATCAAAGTTCGTCACGCCGCCACCCCCTCTTGTTGTATTTTCATGAAATGTCTTCTGATATTTTAACACGAAGTGGTTTTTCTCACAAGAAAGTTATGAGAGGAATCCTGCAAAGTTATGAGAGGAATCCTGCAAATCCGGTAAATTCTGCTTGAAAACACATATTTCACCAAAGAATAACAGATCCGGTTCCTGTTCACAAAAGAAAAACATTGTACAAATGGCAGCTTTCTATTACAATGATATTAACTTATGAGCTTACCGTTTTGAAAATACATACGCTAAAGGAGGAACGCTTATGATTTTATGCTGTAAACACTGCGGAAATTGCAGAGAAAGCAATCATCTTGCAGAAAACTGCGATTATTGTGGAAATGAAATGGTCCAACTGTTATCAGACGAAGAGTTAAGCCATATTGATCCCAAAGAATTACCTCAGATCATCGAAGCGATGCGTGCAGGTTATCGATATGGCAATCCGGATTATGACGAAAAATTGTGGGACAGTCGTACAAAAAAAGAAGAAATACAACGGGCAGAAAACGAAAAAAAGGATCTGGATTATCGTGAAAAAACCCACATGGTAACAACCGGATTTCAGTTTGAAGGTTATGAAATCGTATCTTACCTTGGAATTGTCGCCGGCGAAGTAGTTCTTGGCACCGGATTTCTCTCAGAATTTACTTCTTCATTTGCTGATTTCTTTGGCGTGCAATCCGGGATGTTCGAGGAAAAACTTGAGACAGCAAGGCACGCTGCCATAGATAAACTGATCAAAAAATCAGCTGCATTGGGTGGAAATGCAGTCATTGGCATTGACATTGACTACAATATGTTTTCCAATAATGTAATCGGAGTCATTGCAAACGGGACATCTGTTGTAATCAGAAAGATCAGATGAATCGCTTATAATAGCCGCTTAAGATTCTGCTGATAATTTGACACAAAAGTCGTTTTGTGCTATGATACAGACAGTTCATATTTAAATACAAAAAGGTGCTACCATGACGGTTCGCCTGATGTTTTACTAAGTTAAAAATAACCGTTCAGTTTCCTAGGCTGGGGCGGTTATTTTTTTTCGGTCTTATTGCTATTCGCACCAATCGTATAGCCAAGACCAAAACTGGTTAAGCAGAGACTAATTACTGCAATCAAGTCACCGATTGTTAGCATAAGCGAGTTCCTCCATACATATTTTCTGATTAAGTAATCTATGTAATCGAAGCTATAAACTCTCCGTAAAAAGCAAACCGCCATTCACGTCAATTGTGAAGTAGCACCTTGGGTACTAATACCCATGTGCATTATATCAATCCTTCTCCTTTCTTTCAAGCTACTTGTTGCTTTATTTTGCAAAACGTTGCTTTTATTGTGTGAATTTTTATATATTTACATATTATATTGCATTTTTATCATATGAACATATGAACAAACTTTGTATTATTTTGATTTGTTGACTTGATTGACAAAAGCAACAAATTTATTCTGCACATCCATCGGTGGTATCATAATCTTCAGCGAATTAATAGAATTAAAATTTAATCCCGCCTTTACTGCACTCTGGTTCTTTGATTCAAATTGTTCCTTTCCAGCCGGAGTTTCCATGAAATAGGCAACATACAACGGATTAAGAATAGCTTGGTTTAGACAAATGCGAGTAAGATGTTGATTAATGTACGCCCCATGTTCTGCTATTTCTTTTGTAATAACACCTGTGCGCCCTAAATCTGCTGTAATACTAATTAGCAGATCTCCTTCCTGTACCTTAGTACGCTTTGCTTCTGCATTATCGGGTGCGTTAATTGATTGCATATTATCAACTGAAATATTACAATCTTTAACATTTTTGATTGTAATAAACCATTCTCGCCCACTATCTATACAATATTTTGCCCACCCACGAGACCCCGATGTAAGGAAATTAATATATTCCGAAAGCTGACAAATTGGATAATTATTTGGATTAATTTTGGAGTCCCCAAACATCTCGACAAATCGGGATTTGACAAGGGTCTCCAGTTGTTCTAATTCCTGTTCTTTTTTTTCAATAACATCACTTACTTTATCAAGAATTTTTACAATTTTTCTTTGATTTTCAAGTTTTGGTAATTCAATTGGAAATTCATATAGCATTGAAAGTTTTAAATTATCGCGTACACTTCCAGTTGCCACGGCTTTTATACGCTGTAAAACAAAATCACTTTTCAAATAATAGTATAAGTACTGTCGCTCCAAATTCGGTGATACCGAAAAAACATTATACAATGGACTTACTATAACTTTTTTCTCTTTTCTTTGCCAATCTACTGATCCAACATTAATTCGTGAAGGATTATACGCAAAATATCCATATGGAACTATTTTATAAGTAGTTTTATCCTTACTTGCTACCTCTTTCCCGAAATAATCTTTGCAAAATCCTTTTGTATTTGTAACACTATAAACCGAAATATTTTCATCATCCTTATTTTTAACTGAGTACTCTTGTATATAATCTCCCAATCTCACCTTCATTTTCCATTCCTCGCTGTCTCTTCTAACTTTTTACCACCAAATTTTTTATATTTCTCCCACAAATATGAACAGCGTAAAATTTGCTCAGGCTATGAAGCGTCTATGGGATGTTTTTACATTGCTTTGATTGACCATTGCATACTGCATCGTAGTGTCGATTTGCTGATGTCCCAGTAATTTCTGTACTTGCTCGATTGGCATCCCTTTATCTATGGCTCTTGTTGCCATAGTTCGACGGAATTTATGCGGATGGATTCTCTCTAATTTCAATTCTCGTCCTAATTGTCTCAATCTTATTTCCACTCCACTGATTTTCAGGCGTTTATGTGGATCATTGAGCGTCACAAATAGTGCCGGATTATCGTCAGTCCGGCATTTTAAATAATTCTGTAAATGAAGTTTTGCTCTTGCATCAAAATAAACCCTGCGTTCTTTATCACCTTTTCCGTATACAATACATTCTCTTTCATTAAAATCGATATCTGCAATATCCAGATTTACCAGTTCACCAACTCTCATCCCTGTTGAAAAAAGTAAATCTATGATGGCAAGATCGCGTTTTTCTTTGCAATTATCACGCAAAATCTCAATACTCTCATCGGAAATCACTTCTTTTACCACTGTTTTCGTCTTGATTTTGTGAATACGTTTCACCGGACTTTTTAAAATATGATCCTCTTCCTCCAGCCAGGAAAAGAAACTTGATAAATTGCGACGAATATTGTCTATTGTCACCTTTCCACAGTTGTTGATTTTCTGATAATCAATCAAATATTGGCGAATATCCTCCGTTGCAATCTGACGCAGTGGTATCGTGATTCTTTTCAGCATATGCTCAATCGTTACACGATAATATTGAATTGTCCTGTCTGAACACCCCTCAATCTGTTTTGCCGTCAAAAACATTTCCAGATATTTCTCATTTGAAATCTCTTCCTGTACCTGTTTCGCTTCATTCAAGTGATAAATCAGTACTTTTTGAAGCTTTTTCATCTGCATTACATTTAAAAATTCCGCCATGTCGTTTAAAATATTATAAATCTGATTTTCCATTTTTCTGCACTCCTGTTTTTGCAGAAAGTATAGCAGATTTTTCCTAAAGAATCTTATTTTCCTCGTAACATTCGAAAAGATATGATGGATTTTCATAATAAACACTACTGTTATAATCATCTATTTTCTCACTCAGAAAAGAATTATAAACTCTAATCAATGCGTCAATTACTTCTATTTTCTCTTTTTTTGAAACCTGCTTAATAAGGCGTTTATAGACTTTTCCGATGTCCCAGTGTGTAGGAATTGCATACTGACATTCTCCTACATTATCAAAATTTCCCTGTTTAATCTGAGCTTCTTTGATAAAATCTTCGCTTACCCGATCAATGTTATCACTATGGTAAATATCCGCCAGATCGTAAATCTTATCCAGACGCTTTTTTCCTAATGCATTAACGACATCTGCCCTGGTATTTTTCGTTTTTCTTGCAATATAATCAATCAACGCACAGGTAAAAAATAAGTCATTATCCTTTCTGGCTTCTCTTCCATTCTCCATTATTTAACCACCTCAAATCCCCTGTATTCCAGACATTTCAGTGCTTCTTTAGAGCAAAAGTTTATCTGATGTGTCGGATATTTAAACTTTGCCAGCACCCAGAACTGCTCTCTCGTAATCGAGCCATCCATATAATCAGAAACATAGTTGTAAATCTGATCATCTGCCATCGCTCCGATTACAATATCATAGTCATGTATTTTTCCTGCCCGACAATTAATAATGAAATCCAACCATTCATCTGTCATTTCCCGGAAATCTTTGATTTTTAACGAAGAATCTAAACGCACATCATAAATAGAAACAATCTTAGTATCATAACGTTTTGCCCATCTCTGAGCCTGTTCTTTAATAATTGTGCAATAAAAACCTGTCCCAAAATCCTTTGTATTACGTCCCTTTCGGATTTCCGGATGTTCCACTGCCATATATCCACCATGATATACTGTCATTTTTGCCATTTCATCACCCTTTTCATCCAAAATACTTCTGCATCAGACTGTCAAATAATAACTGCGTCTCTTCTAAGGATTTTTGAATCTTAGATTTTGATTTGTCAACGGATACAACAAAGTCTGCGAATTGGTTTTGAAGTTCTATTGGAGGAATTAGAACGGGTAATGCTCGCAATTGTTTCATGTTAATACTTGCAATACCAGTAGTCTGTTTTGCACATCTCAGAAAATATCGTTTAGCTCTCTGATGTTGCAGATATTCAGCAAAAAATTCCGGAAGAATATATGTTGTATTTAAACGAACGCGAAAAATATGATTTTGATGAATACAATTCTCTAATGGTTTTCTGATAATTGCTCCACGTCCAACTTTATCAGGATCTCCTCCCTCTGTCATTAATACATCATTTGGTAAAAGTCGATATTGATTAATCTCCTGTTCCGTTGCTTCAATAGTCTTAATTGTAGTCCAATCAATGTAACCATCTTTTACATTAGAAACCGCCATATATGGAACTTCCATTAGTGTTTGTTGCTTCATTTTTCTTCCTTTAGTTATACCTGAAACAATATCTGCAATTAATTCTAATGAATGTTCCTCCCATTTCATTGTATTTAAAAATACGTTTCCAAATAATTCTACAAATCGGGATTTGACAAGAGTGTCCAATAATTGAAGTTTCTTTTTTTTATTATCAATTATTTCAACTATTAAATCTAATTGCTTTATTACTTCTTCCTGCTTTTTATCACTCGGTATTTTTATTTCAATATTTCCAAGATTTTTTCTGCTAATTCTTTTTCTGGTTGTGCCAGTTATACTATTTTTCAATTGAGTATAGTAATTTGCCGATTGTAAATAATAGCACAAATATCGTCTTCTTATTTTTTTATCATCTATACGACAAATTGTACAATCTACTGCCGTTATCATTCTTTGCTTTTTCTCTGGTACCAAACACGCTCTTCCCACAGGTTCCGGTAATCTTGAAATCAAAATATCCCCCGAAAAAACTTCTTTACATTTTAATTTTTCAAAAGTTTCTCTTGAAATAAATCTCTCTTTACCCCCTTTTTCTAAAAATTTTCCTTCTCCTATGTTACCAGTTTGAAGCAATCTGATTCCGTCATCTGACTGATCTTTGCTTTCAATCCAATCTCCATCCCCAAACATAATACACATATCTGATAGTTTCATTATTGTTTTCTCTCCCACAAATATGAATTTCTCGCCCTTTACCTTAAATAAAGGCATCTCGGTTTTACTGTTTCTTGTTTCCATGTGCATACTTTATTCCAGAATAACATTTTTCAATGCCTTGTGCAAGTCGTTTCCTTTGATTTGTTGCAGTTGCTTATTATTTATGTTGTCTTTTTAATATTTTTCATTTTCTATTGATTTAAAAAGAGTTATATGTTAGTATAGTGGCAAAGCATATTTTCTTAACGTTCTTGGCATCATGCCGTCTATTAATCTATTTCACATTTCGAAAATTCATGCTTTTCTTTCAAATTAATAAAAAGCAGGAGTTTCAAATGTTGACCGATTAGCAGACTGCATATCCACCGCACTTTTGTACACTCCTGCCAAGGGAGGTATTTCTATGGTGCAAAATGAAACACTAAAAGCAAACCGGATGTACAAAGACACTGTATTCCGTATGCTGTTCTCTGACAGAAAAAATTTATTGTCACTTTATAACGCAATCAGCGGTTCGCATTATGATGATCCGGATAAACTTGAGATTGTAACACTGGAAAATGCCATTTATATGGGTATAAAAAATGACCTGGCTTTTATCGTTGATACTGATTTATTTCTATATGAACATCAGTCTACTTACAATCCAAATATGCCGCTGCGTGATTTATTCTATATTTCCAGTGAATACCAGAAATTAGTAGATCACAAATCTCTCTATTCTTCTGTATTACAGAAAATACCGGCACCGCAATTTATTGTATTTTACAATGGTCTGGAAAAGAAAAAGGACTACTGGGTAAACCATTTATCCGAAGCTTTCGAAAACCAATCCGGTGATCCAAAGCTGGAACTGGAAGTTCTGACACTGAATATCAATGAGGGACATAATAAAGAACTGATGGAACAATGCCAAACTTTAAAGGAATATGCACAATATGTAAATCTTGTACGCAAATACACGAAAGATTTTGAATTAAACGAAGCGGTTGAACTGGCTGTCAATGAATGTATACATGACAACATTCTTTCCGACTTTCTTCGTGTAAACAAAGCAGAGGTGATCTCCATGAGTATATTTGAATATGATAAAGAACTGGAAGAACGCAAACTCCGTAAGGCGGAATATGAGGCTGGGGTAGCTGATGGTATCAAAACAGCTACCGAAAATATTAAAAGGGAAGATGCTCTTTCCTTAGTTGATCTTGGCTTGTCTGTTGAGCAAATTGCTACTGCTTTAAAAATTGATTCAAAAACAATTCGAAAATGGATCAAGCAAAATTCGTGTAAACAAAGCAGAGGTGATCTCCATGAGTAATCTTTTTGATTTCCAAACTGCAAAACCCACAAGGTTAATTTACACTCGTGGGCTTGCTCTGTTGTTGGTTTTGCTCTGTTGTTGTTCTATATTTTAGCTGTGCGGAACGTAAAAATCACTTTGCTACACGGTAATCTCGATCTGGTTGCCTTCGATTCCCACTACGCAGCTCTCGTAATATCCGTCTCCGGTTATCCGTGGACCGCTGATGATTTCATAGCCATCTTCTTTTAATTTTGCTGTCAACTCATCTACTTTTTCTTTGCTTCCGACGCTGAATGCAATGTGAATATATCCGGTCTGTGTCGGGGCTTTCGGAGAATCCTGCATCTGCGGCTTATTCATAATTTCCAGTCTTGCCCCATCGTCAAAGGAAAGGAAGTAAGAGCGAAAGTCTGTTTTCGGATTGTAATAACCAGCGTTTGCTCTGGCATTCAGATAGATTTCAAAAAATGTTTTTGTTTTTTCGAGATCTTTTACATACATTGCGATATGTTCTATTTTCATGCCATCTCATCTCCTAACATTTTTTCAAGTTCTGCCATGCTCTCCTGTACTTCTTTTTCCAGTGCCCGTAAATTTGCCATAATCTCAGATGTTGACGGATATTCTACCGGAATGTATTCTATTTCTTTGTATTTGTTGATGGAAAGGTCATAGGCATTGTCTACGATTTCCTGTTTTTCTACAAAAAATGACTGGTCAGTTCGTTTACGGTCATTTTCTGCTTCCAGATTTTTAAATCTTGCGATGATATCCGGAATATCGTTTTCTTTGACTTCGGAACGTTTGTCATCCAGGCTGCGTCCATCTGCTTTCATATCATAGAACCACACTTTGTCTGTTCCGCCATGCCCGGTTTTCGTAAAGATCAGGATCGCTGTAGAAACTCCGGCATATGGTTTGAACACACCGGACGGCATGGAAATCACTGCTTCCAGTCGCTGTTCTTCCACGATTGCTTTCCGGATATCTTTATGGGCTTTGGACGAACCGAAAAGTACGCCATCCGGTACGATGCACGCACATCTTCCGCCTGTTTTTAACATTCTTACAAACAGTGTCAGGAAAAGGAGTTCTGTCTTTTTGGTTTTGCAGACTTTCAGAAGATCTGCCGATACAATATCATAATCCAAGCTTCCTTTGAATGGTGGATTTGCCAGGATCAGGCTGTATTTTTCTTTATCTTCGTTCTGGTCGGAAAGACTGTCTCGATATTCGATATTCGGATTGCTGACACCGTGTGTCATCATGTTCATTGCTCCGATACGCAGCATCGTTCTGTCCATATCGTAGCCGTGGAACATATGATTCATATAGTGTTCCTTGTTTTTTGCATTAAACAGAACTTCTGCTTTTTTCTTTTTTCGCAGATATTCACTGGACTCTACCAGAAATCCGGAGGTACCGCAGGCCGGGTCGCAGATCAGGTCATCGGCTTTTGGATCCATCATTTCTACCATCATTTTTATGATATGACGCGGTGTACGGAACTGTCCGTTTACACCGGCAGTTGCCAGTTTTGAAAGCAGATACTCGTAAATATCTCCCCGGACATCTTCACTTCTTAACTGCTCCATTTTTTCGTAGATTTCATCCATAGCGGTCACGATCTTATCCAGCATGACCGGTGTCGGCACTTTAAAGATCGCATCTCCCATATATTTTGCATAGGCACTCTCTTTATCTCCATGAAGATTTTTGATAAACGGGAACACATTTTCCTGCATATTTGCATACATTTTCTGAGCCGGAAAATCGTGAAATACGCTCCACTTGAGCTGATTCCCCGGAACTTTTCTGTCTCCGATTGTTACGTTTTCTTCAAATATGCTTTTATATGGCAGACCAAGCATAATGCTTTCTTTCATATGTACGTTATCTGAATCATCCAGATCGCGGATAAACATAAGATAGGTCATCTGTTCGATCACATCGAGCGGATTTGTCAGTCCGCCTGTCCAGAAAATTTCCCATAAACCGTCTACTTTATTTTTTAATTCCCCTGTAACCATATTTTTTGTTTTCCTTCCTTTTCATTCTATATATTGTCAAGCGGATATTCGCAATCCGCTTTGCTACTTGCTCATAACATTTAAGGCTCCGTCCGGAAAATTTCATTTAAATTATCTACCTGATAATTATACGGTTTTCGTCTATTTTTCGCAACAAGCGAATATTCTTTTGACAAGCTTCCGTTTCTTTGCATATAATAAATGCACGAAGTTAGTCATGACTAACTTCGTAAAACTACAGGTACTGCTATATGATACCTGCAACAAGATTCTGAGGGAATCTGCTCACTGTTCTGCAAAAATGGGCATATTCTTTTAAAGAAGTGGAAAAGGGGAAGTATTTTATGATACAGAAACACAAAAAGCAGCCACTAAATTTTCTTAAGTACATTGGTCCGGGACTTCTGGTCACGGTCGGTTTTATCGATCCCGGGAACTGGGCTTCGAACATTGCCGCCGGTTCTGGGTATGGCTATCAGCTTCTGTGGATGGTCACGCTCTCCACGATCATGCTGATCCTTCTGCAACATAATGCCGCCCATCTCGGCATTGTTACCGGACTTTGTCTTTCGGAGGCTGCCAGCACATACATCAACCGAATTCTCAAGAACATCATTCTGTCTACGGCAATGCTTGCTTCGATTGCCACAGCTATGGCGGAAATCCTGGGCGGTGCAATCGCTCTGCAGATGCTTTTTTCAATCCCGATCAAACCAGGCAGTCTGCTGATTCTCGTGATCGTTTTGTTCTGTACGTTTACCAATGCCTACCGGCGGATTGAAAAATTGATCATTCTTTTTGTCTCGCTGATCGGATTTTCATTTTTATTTGAGATCTGCATCGCAGGAATCGACTGGAAACAGGCTGCCATCGGCTGGGTAAAGCCTTCGTTTCCTGCCCATTCCATGCCGGTCATCATGAGTGTGCTCGGTGCGGTTGTGATGCCGCACAATCTGTTTCTGCATTCTGAAATCATTCAGAGCCGCCAGTGGTCTCTTGCGGATGATGCTGTAATTCAAAAGCAGCTGAAATATGAATTCCGTGACACGCTATTTTCCATGATCATTGGCTGGGCGATCAACAGTGCCATGATCCTGATGGCGGCAGCAAGTTTTTATCAGAATGGAAATGGAACGACTGTTGACGATCTTGCAGTCACCGGTTCTATGCTCGCTCCTCTGCTTGGGAATATGGCATCACTGGTCTTTGCAGTCGCTCTGCTGCTTTCCGGGATTTCTTCGAGCATCACAGCCGGAATGGCAGGCGGTACGATTTTTTCCGGTATTTTTAACAAGCCTTATGATACTTCCGGTAAAGAAACAAAACTGGGGATTCTGGTGACAATGGTTCCGGCTGCTGTGATCATTTTGTTTATTTCTTCGCCGTTCCAGGGACTCATCTATTCACAGATGCTGCTTGCCGTTCAACTCCCGATTACGATCTTCACACAGATCTGTCTGACTTCTTCTAAAAGGGTAATGGGCAGATATGCAAACAGCAGACGCCTGAATATCGTTCTGTGGATTACCGCTCTGACCGTAACTTTTTTAAATATCGGGCTTTTTATAACAGGTTTTTAGTATTTTATTATTGTAGCCTCGCCTAAATTATGTTAATATTTGGTTTATAGTGTCATTTTGAGTCGCTGACACTGCACTGTGTTAAAGTCTCAACTGACAAACAATCCGTACAAAGACTGCTTCGACTGCTCTTCCGTACGGAGCGTTAATCATAAACCGGATGTTTCATTTTCCGCATATGTGAATGACAACATCAAACTGCAGAAATTTAGGGAGGATTTAAAATGGATGTAACACAGATTCTAATGTTGATCACAATCCTGGTCTACCTGGCTGCGATGGTAGGTATCGGTGCGGTTCTGGCAAAACAGAATCAGACCACAGATGACTTCTATCTCGGCGGACGTACACTAGGACCGCTCGTCACCGCCATGAGTGCCGAGGCCTCTGACATGAGCAGCTGGCTGCTGATGGGACTGCCCGGCGTTGCTTACCTGTCCGGTACGGCTGATGCAGCGTGGACTGCAATCGGACTGGCAATCGGAACTTATGTAAACTGGCTTGTTGTTGCCAAGAGACTTCGTAATTATACGCATGTCTGCGGAAACTCTACGACACTGCCACTGTTCTTTTCCAACCGTTACAGAGATAACAAACGTATTCTTTCCGTAATCGCAGCACTGCTGATCATCATTTTCTTTGTACCTTATACGGCTTCCGGATTTGCAGCCTGCGGCAAGCTGTTTGCAAACCTGTTCGGAATGGATTATCTGCCGGCAATGCTGATCAGTGCGATCGTTATCGTAGCTTACACCACACTGGGCGGATTCCTCGCAGCAAGTACGACAGACTTTGTCCAGAGTATTGTTATGACGATCGCGATCGTTGTTGTATTTGGTTTTGGTATCAGCAAAGTCGGCAGTTTCAGTGCCGTTATGGACAATGCAAAATCCATGGCCGGATACTTCAGCCTGACGCACACGCACGATGTCGCTACCGGAACAGCTTCTCCTTACAGTCTGCTGCAGATTTTCTCTACACTGGCATGGGGACTTGGATATTTCGGTATGCCTCACGTACTGCTTCGTTTTATGGCGATCGGTGATGCAAACAAACTGAAACTCTCCAGAAGAGTTGCAACCGTCTGGGTTGTGATCTCCATGGCTGTTTCCGTATTTATCGGTGTGATTGGAAATGCTATGACAAAAGCCGGTGTCCTGCCGACTTTAAAAGATCCGGAAACCATCATTCTGGTTGTTGCAGATCTGATCTCCAAACATGGTGTTCTGGCAACGATCATTGCCGGACTGATCCTCGCCGGTATCCTGGCAGCTACCATGTCAACTGCGGACTCTCAGCTACTCGCTGCTTCTTCCAGTGCTTCTCAGAACATTCTGAAAGAAGTATTTATGAAAGACATGAGCGAAAAGACCGGTATGCTGATCGCACGTATCACCGTTCTTGTTATCGCACTGATCGGTGTATTTATCGCACGTAACCCGGACAGTTCTGTTTTCCAGATCGTATCCTTTGCATGGGCAGGCTTTGGTGCTTCCTTTGGACCGCTTGTTCTGCTGGCACTGTTCTGGAAACGCTCCACATTCCAGGGTGCTCTCTGCGGAATGGTCAGCGGCGGCGTTATGGTATTTGTATGGAAATTCCTGATCCGTCCGATGGGCGGTGCACTTGGTATTTACGAACTGCTTCCTGCATTTCTTCTTGGTCTTGCAGTAAACGTAATCGTAAGTCTCCTGACACCGGCTCCTTCCAGAGAAGTTCAGGATGAGTTCGATAAAGTAGCTTCTATGAAGTAAAAGAATATAAAAAACAAAATCCTGAAAACACAATAGGATGCCAGAGTCAAAAGACCTGTATTTCATGGAGTTTTTCCATTTAATACAGGTCTTTCTTTTTCTGATAAAACCAGCTTATCATTTCTGCTTTTACCAGAAGACAGGGGGAAAAATGTTATTTAAGGATTATCTTTTTACAAAATATTCTTCATACCATACCAGGAAGGTATAGATCGTCCATACTTTTCTCCAGTTATCGGAATTGCCTCCTACATAGTCATCGAAAATCTCGTTGATCGCATCTACATCAAAGAATTTCTCTGCGATCTCACTGTGGAACAGACGCTGTACATCCTGATTGTATCTTGCATCGGCCATCCAGATACGAATCGGCACAATGAATCCCAGTTTCTTACGGAATGCGATCTCTTCCGGGAGTACTTTTGCTGCTGCGGTACGGAATGCCACTTTGTTCTGCTCTTCGTTGACTTTAAAACGGGACGGCATTCTTGATGCAATATCAAAGATCCGGCGGTCTGTAAGCGGCATACGAATCTCCAGCCCTGCTGCGGTACTCATCTTATCTACATTCAGATAGATATCGCCTTCCAGCCAGATCTGAATATCAACATCGGACATTTTTGTAAGCGGATCAAGACCTTCCGTCTCTTTGTAGATTTCATGCGTAAGATTGATCGGAAGAACTTCCGGATTGTAGTGTTTGAGGATTTTCTTCTTTTCATCTTCCTTCATGATGTTTGTATTGCCGACATAAAATGTCTTCAGATTTTCACCGTAACGTTCTGCATTGCGGTACATATTGTAACCACCGAAGAATTCATCCGCACCTTCTCCGGAATAGCAAATCTTCGTGTGTTCTGCGGTTGCATTGCAGGCAATGGTAAATACGATCGCAGATGCATCTCCAAGCGGCTGTTCCATATTGTACATAACATATGGTACGATATCAAAATACTGCTGTGGTGTGATCTTGCAGACAGAATGTTCTCTTCCGAGAAGTTCCGCTGTCTTTTTTGCAAGACGTGACTCATCAAATCGTTCTTCATCATAACCGCAGGAATCGGACATCTTTGCATCTGACATTGCCAGTACATAGGAAGAATCCACCCCACTTGACAGGAAAGATTCTACGGTTTCGTCCTCTGTCTTTACTTCCGGCATGATGGATTTCAGCGTAGAATGGATCTCATCTGCCCAGTCTTCCAGAGATTTGCTCTCGTCCGGCTGAAACTTTGGAGTCCAGTATCTGTGAATTTCCACTTTTCCATCCTTCCAGATCAGATAACGTCCCGGCAGAAGCTTTTTCAGACCTTTGAAAAAGGTATCCTCACCGGCACCATAGGTCAGGCTCATATAGATCTGGAGCATCTCTTCATTCAGCTCTTTTTTAAATCCCGGCTGTCCGATGATGTCACGGATCATGGTGCCGTACAGAAGTTCACCGTCTTCTGTCTGGTAATAATAGAACGGTTTTGTTCCAAACTGATCTCTTAAGCAGAACAGCTTTTTCTCCTCTTCATCCCACAGGGCAAAAGCAAACATACCATAGATATGGTCTGCCATCTCGCCTCCCCATTTCTGGTATGCTTTTACCAGAATTTCCTGCTCTTTTTCTTCTCTTGGCAGTGCTGCATCGACTGCCAGTTCCTCACAAAGTTCTTTCCAGTTGCGAATGTGTCCACGATAGGTTTTTACAGTGATCATTTGTGCTTCCTCTCTTTTATAGGTTATTGAAATTTCTCTGTTTTTCGACTTTTTTCATCATAATTCTTTCACATTTTATCACACTGGATGGGTGGTTGTAAATTTTTATTTAACCAAATCAGGTAAGTCCCCTGCTTCAATTGCGAAAAGTAATAAGCAGTGGGTGGGGAGCACGCTCATTTTACTATCCGTTCTGACACCGCAATATTACTGTTCCAGAGTCATATCTTCTGGCAGCTCTGTAAGTCTTCTGGCTTCTTTCTCGTCAAATCCTTCCCTGCGCAGATTTTTATATACCAGTATTTTTCCTTCTATTTGTCCTTCCATTTGTCCCTTCTCCCATCCTATTTTTTCTAATCTTTCTGCTACATCACACATACTGTGCACTCCTTCCTTCTTTTTGCCAAAAATTCTTTTATACCTTGCATCTCCGGTCATGACCTGCAAAAGTTTCAGCACTTCATCTACGTGCTGTATTTCTGTCGGATCATCCGGTATATAATTCTTGTTTTTTCTTTTGTTCACAAAGAAATTTGCAACGATTCGAAAATCACTTTGAAAATAACTGATCTGCTCTTCACTCAGCCAGGCGATCTCGAATACTTTTATCTGATAATCACTCACAAATTCATCCAGACCTGTTGGTATTTCCATCAGCGATTTTATATTTTTTCCGCTTCTCCAATGTCTGTCCGTTCCAAAATACAGCACGATTGTCACTACCGGCAAAATCTTGCTTCTTTCCTGCTGCAGTTGGCTGCGGTACGCCGCACCATCATACCCTATAATGCGAAACGGCATGTTTTTCTCAATCCTACTCTGATTTTCAATCCCACAGACTGCAAGCTGTACTTCTTTTTCTTTCCAGTATTTTGCCACATCTCTTTCCAGTTCATGCATTTTCTCATCGTCTGCTTTATATTGCGAATGAACGGATATATTTTCCAGTGCTTCCGGCAACACTCTCTGCTCACCCTGAAACAGTAATCCGTTTATAATATCCGCAAACACATCATTATAATCTTCCAGTATCTTTTCCGTAATGTCTTTTTCTCCCATAGGCTTCGCTCCTTTTCTTCTGTTTTGGGCACGAAGCTGCTATGGTTGCATGATTCCTGTTTCTGCCGCTTCGTGCAGGTCTCTTTTCTGGATTTTCCTGCCGAACGGCAATGAATTTAGATTTGTTTTAGAACCTTTATGTAGTTATGATAACTCTCTGTGTGATGTTTGTCAATGTTTTTGTTTCTTTCTGGGTATGTAAACAATTTTATAAGAAGACATCACAACCTTTTTCTCCCAATCAATATCTGCGAATTGAAAAAGCCTGCCGCATCCTCTGCGGCAGGCTTTTTATCAGATTTTATTTTTACTTATCTTTTTTTCAATCCATCCCCAGAGTTTATACATGAAGAATCCCCAGATCAGGAACAGTGCAATGAGCACCCTCATGGAAACCGGTGATGTGTAGCAAGATCCATCTAGATATTTTGCAAACTGTGGAATGTCCGCATAATAATATGCCCCTGCTCCAAAGTCCAGGCCATCGATCAATCCCAGACCATTTGCCATGATATAAACGGCTGCAATGATCGTCAGCACCAGAACGGTATAATTTACCATCGAAAACAGATTTTTCTTTTTTCCTGTTTTTTTCTTCATAGCCCTGCATCTCCTTATAATGCCAGATTTGGCAGTGGGAAAAATTTTCCGCTTAAGAGCAGATAGACTGCTGCAAAAGTCAGAACAATGTTAAACAACTGCCCAACCACATAAAGTGTCAGTGGCTTTCCGCCCTGGAACTGTTCTTTGATCTCACGGAAATTTGTTTCCAGTCCGATACTTGTAAATGCCAGAACAAATGCCCAGTTTTTATACTGATCCAGTACACTGTTGATGGATGAAACCGTCTCTTTTCCGAATGCCGGAACTGCTATAAAAGATGCGATTAAGGAAGCGGCAAAAAATCCAAGGATAAATTTCGGAAGTCTGTACCAGATTTCGGATACCCCGATTTTTCTGCTGCTTTCTCCGTTATTTTCAACTTTTGTTGCAAAAAATACTGCAACTGCAAATGCGATAAATCCGATCAGGATATTCTGGATGGATTTTACAAGGACTGCTGCTGTCTGTGCTGTCTCTCCAAGTGCAGTACCTGCTACGTTTACTGCTCCGGTTGAATCGACAGTACCACCGATCAGAGCACCGCCCATCAACTCTCCAAGACCGGTTACACGGATCAGTACCGATTCAAATACCATCATCAGTACCGTAAAGATAATAGATATGGATACGGTCAGTGAAAGATCATTTTTCTTTGCTTTGCTTGCTGCGCCAACGGCGATCACAGCAGAAGTTCCGCACACAGAGGTTGCGGTTGCCAGGGTAATGACAAACGATTTATTGTCAATTTTTAAAACCCTGGTTCCGAACCACCACATGAAAAGAATAACGATTGGTGTTACGATCCATGCAATCCCCAGTCCGTAAAGTCCAAAATTAACAATATTGGAAAACAGTACGGAAAATCCCATGATCATCAGTCCGACTTTGATATAGAATTCTGTCTGGATCGCCGGCTTCAGCCATGCCGGTACTCCGATGGTGTTGGATACCAGAATTCCGATCAGGATTGCAAAAAATGCCCATTCCAGCCAGCGGTTCAAGGTATATTCGGCACTGATAAATCTTACCAGAACTGCCAGAAGAAACAGTCCCAGAAATGCCGGAAGGTATTTTTTAACGGATAATCCCTTCAGGTGGTTTCCAACAGTAAACAGTACTCCAAGTACAGCCACTGTCAGGATCAGTTTTCCGAAAAATCCTGCGTTTACCTGTTCAAAAAAACTTGTTCCATGACCCCAGGTGCTGAATTTTGCAGCGTTAAAATCAAATGCTCCTGTGATCACGGCCACAGCACCGACTGCGATGATGATAAATCCGATCCATACTGCCAGCCAATCCTCTTTTTTCCAAAGATCACTCAGACTGGATGTCTCTGTTGTTACGATATTCTCTGATGTCGCAGCTTCTGCCTTTCTTTGACTACTCATAATGATCTCCTCCTTCAAACAACTTGGGATCATTATATTCGTTCTCTTACTTTTCTTCTATGGAATATATGTTTTATTTTTTCCATAGGAATTTTTACTGACATTTTTCCATAACTGCGACTTTCACATCAGATGATATATTTCCGGTGAAAGATACAGCATTCCGCTGTCGTCCCCGGAGAGATATTCACAATCTCTTTCTAGTTCCATTGAGGAAACAAATTCAAGTCCACTTTCTGAATACTTGTAAGTATCCAGCTTATTCTCCAGCAAATGGTATACCTGGTCGTCATGTTTTACAAACTGGTGATCCATAATCTGCATGACACCCTGTGCTTCTTTAAATGGTATATATTCCGGAACGATCGTATAAAAACCTACCATCTGTTCTGTCAATACAGGCTCAACAGGCTCTCCCTCCCATGGCCACGGTGCGTCTTTATTTCCTTCATCCTTTAATTACATCACAACGCCTTCCAGCAATTCTTTGACAGAATCACTTGCTGCCTCTCCTTCTACTCTGATATCATAAGACGTACCTGACTGCTCATGGCGATACATATACGTGCACCTTCCGGAATCATTTTCCGGCATTACCGCATATTCTGCATTCTTTCTTTGTCGTACTTCCATTCTTCCGGATAATACACGGTAAATAAACTAAGTTTAAGTCTTTCCCTGCCCTGGAAGTCCTGATCCGGTTCTGTTTCTGTCTGAACGGTTGTTTCTGTCTGCATGACCGTTTCTGTCTGAACGGCTGTTTCTTTTTTTCTTTTTCATGGGTTCTTCCCTTATTTATTTTTTGTAAAAAACGGAGTCAGTAATTCTGCCACCTTACTGATCGGCATTGTCTGTAAGATCACTTTACCCGATCCTCTGACAACGGTATTAAAAATGCCTTCTCCGCCGACAAGCATATTTTTCACTTCCTGTTATGATTTACCATTATGTTCTTCACTGTTTCATAACTTCCCCCTTATTTTCTTCTGTCAAAGATCTGATCCAGTACCTCCATAATAGCATCAATGCTGATCGGTTTTGCGATATGGGCATTCATTCCGGCTTCAAGAGCTTTCTTTTTATCTTCCTCAAACGCATTTGCCGTCATGGCAATGATCGGAATATTGGCTTTTTTATTGTTGTCAAGTGTGCGGATTTCTCTTGTTGCCATATAACCATCCATCTTCGGCATCTGAATATCCATCAGGATCGCATCATATCTGGATTCTTCTGCAGATCCCATTCTTTCCACGGCATCTGTTCCGTCTTCTACGGAATCCACAATAAGCCCTGCTTCCTCCATGATTGCAGCTGCGATTTCTCGGTTCAGTTCATTGTCCTCAACTAAAAGCACTCTTTTTCCGGCATGGTTATAATGTTTCTTTTCAACTGCTGCATCTTTTTCCGTCCCGACTGCCTGCTGCATCAGTGCTGCTCTGAGTTCGGACATAAACAGCGGTTTGGATACAAACGCAGTAACTCCTGCTTCTTTTGCTTCCTCCGCAATATCCGCCCAGTCATACGCAGTAAGAATGATGATCGGTGTGTTATTTCCGATCACTTTTCGTATCCTTCTGACTGTTTCGATACCATTCATATCCGGCATTTGCCAGTCGATAATATATGCTTTGAATTCTTTTTTTATCTCGCAGGCTTCTTTTGCACGCAGTACAGCTTCTTTACCGGAAGTAGTCCAGTCTGCCAGCATTTCTATATCACGCAGCATCTTGCAGACACTCATACAGGTATTGGCATCGTCATCCACAACCAGTGCTCTGGCTCCCTGCAGTTCCGGAACCGATTTGTATTTTACCGTTTCGCCGGTAATCTTACATTCGATAGAAACAATAAACTCAGAACCTTTTCCGACTTCACTGTTTACCGTGATGGTTCCTCCCATCATATTGACAATGTTTTTGGAGATTGCCATTCCAAGACCGGTTCCCTGGATCCCGCTCTTTGTAACTGTCTGTTCTCTCGCAAATGCATCAAAGATATGCTCCTGAAATTCTTCTGACATCCCTATGCCATTGTCTTTCACACTGAACGAATAACTTGCATATCCTTCTTTGCTGCATGGATTTTCACTGACCCGGATATTGATCATACCGCCGACTGACGTAAATTTTACTGCATTTCCAACGATGTTGAGAAGCACCTGATTCAGCCGAAGCTTATCAATGACAACATCCTCATGTACCACATTCTGCGTGTCTATATATAACTCCTGCTGTTTTGCCGCAATACTACCCTGAATAATAACCCTCAGATCATGGAAGACATCCGGAAGATGCACTTTGACTTCTTCCAGTTTGACATTACCGCTCTCGATCCGGCTCATATCCAGCACATCATTGATCAGACTTAAGAGATGACGGCTCGATATACTTATTTTTTTCAGATACTCCATCACCAGATCTTTATTATCAATATGCGTTGTTGCCAGAGCTGTAAATCCGATCACAGCATTCATTGGCGTGCGGATATCGTGTGAAATACTGTTCAGGAAATTTGTCTTCGCTTTGTTGGCATGTTCTGCTGCTGCCAGTGCATTTCTCAGCTCTCTCTCCTGCTCCAGTTCTTTCTCTTTTTCTTTCGTGATATCCCGGTTTGCCAGCAACACTGCCCTGATATTCCCGTCACTGTCAAAACGCTGCGGTACGATCACGGAAAGAAGCCATGTGCCCTTTTCCATCTGGCTTGTATAAGTCAGTGACTGCTGTCCCTTCAGCCGCTGTGCCACGGTGTCCATGTCAATAAATTCCAGAAAACCTTCCCGATACTCAGATGTCAGCATCTCATTTATATGATTTTGCTGAATCTTTTTGGATAAGATCTGATCTCCGGAAGGCATAGAAGTATCCCCGGAAGTCTTTATCATCTCTACTTTATCCTTTTCCAGATCAAACAGGACGATAGATGCGTATGCTGTACCGAGTGCATTGATGATCCTCATACGTTTCTGACTCTGTTTCAGCGTAACCTTTTCCAGATTACTCTTGATCAGCAAAAACAGCAGATATACAAGAATTGCCACAGCCGTGTACAATCCACAGACAACCGTCCGTGCCATAAATATCTGTGATGCCGGAAAGAATATATAGATCGCATATTCTTTCATTTTATCTTTATGGCCGTACCAGATCTTATGATCTGGTTTTATGCGGATAATCCCGCTTTCATTTCCTTCCGGCCTGCTGTTGTAATATTTCCGCATTTCCTGCATGGTCTTTCCAAGCAGTGTTTCCTGATTGGTACTGACAACCGTATCATCGAGGCATACCATGATCACACCATGCATATTGACCAGAAAATCTGAAAAAACAGATTCCAGTGTCATATCACCCAGTGTATTGCTGTTTTTTTCTGCATAGGCGATCACCAAACCTTCGGCATCCTGACGCGGCACAACTGCAAGATCATACTCCTCACAGTTCACCGTAATGCGTTCTGTGTAGGTTGCTTCCGGATGTTCCAGAACTTCTTTTACATAACCTTTGCCGATAATTTCGTTCCACAGATTTTCCGAATCCAGATTCTGCTGTCCCTGAAGCACTACATTCAGATTTTTATCAGATACAAAGGCACCGCTCAGTCTCTGTTCCGTAATGTATTCATCCAGATCCTGCTGTCCGTATTTATTAATTTTACTCAGATTTGTGCCCAGTTCCTTTGTTTTATCCAACAGCCGCACCAGACTTTTTACCCTGTCATTTGCCGTGTAATTATCATAATCCTGCAGTTTATTTTTGGCAATTAAAGTTGTCTTATCCAGTGTCTCACTCAGCTCTCTTCGGTCTAATCCCGTAAAGATTCCCCATACGATCATCCCGACCAGAATCAACACAATCAAAAGGATTCCGGATATTCCCGGGCGTTTTTTACTTTTCATCGGAACCTCCTCTTATCACAACTTTCTCCGCATCAAGTCCATATTTTTCTGCAATACTGCCAATCGTACCATCTTCACTCATTTCTTTTATCAGCCCATTTATCTTCTGGGTAAGCTCCTCATGCGTCCCCTTTTGAAATGCAATGCCTATTTTTGAAATATAAGGACTTTCATCCAATAATCGATATTTGCCCTTTCCATTTATAATAAATTCATTCAGCAAAGCTTCATGTCCTGCAATCGCATCGACATATCCTTTGCGAAGTGCTGCAAACATATCTTCCGTTGTCGCAAAGCAGTTCACCTGCTTTACTTCCGGCAATGCAGAGTCGATCGTATGAAAAAAGAGTTCAGCTGCTCTTGTCGTATCCTGTACTCCAACATTCTTCCCGAGAAGATCATCGAATGTCTGAATATCACTGTCAGAAGCAACTGCGATCACCTGACGGCTGTACAGATAAGGTCCCGCCCACTGATAATCGTTTTCCCGGTCATTCATAGAATAGCAGCTCCAGATACAGTCTATCGTACCGTCCGCAAGGCAGGTGTGTTTTTCACTCCACGTAATAAACTTAAAATCTGGTTCATACCCAAGTTCATGAAATACTTTCGATGCGATCTCAATGTCAACGCCGGTATAATTTCCGTCCATGTCAAGATAGGAATACGGCTCAAATTTATCAATGCCCACTGTTATCTTCTGCAGACTGCCATCCGACTCCTGCTCCTTCTGGTTACTGCAGCCGCATACGATGCTTATCACAAAGACAAAAACTCCAAGTAACATCAGATTTTGCTGACGGCTGTGCAAAAATTTCCGATATTTTCGATTTCTGGCTGTTCTTTTTTCAAAATTCATGTAGTTACTCCCTTTTATCTGCACGATTATATGATTTTTCCTGTAAAACTGTAATATTTCTATTATATAATATCTCCCTGATACGGTCAATTTGAAATCTTCTGTTTTTCTGATAAAAGGAAAAGGAATACTTTTGTTAGTTTTATCTAACTTCCTTTTTGAAAAAAACCGCATGAAAACGAAATTCGTATCACACGGTTTCAACAAATATTTCTGACATTACCCAATCACACTTACACCAAATGGCATAATTCTGGTATATCCCCTACATGCTCTGCAAGATAATCTGCTCCGTCCAATTCTCCCTGATCACCATATCCATACAGACATCCGGTAAACAGACTGCCACAGGATCTGGCACATTCCAGATCCTGTTTTCTGTCTCCGATCACCAGATAAGGGCCTGGATATTCCCGGATAATATTCTGCACAATCTCCGTTTTTGGACGAAATCCATAGGATTCGCAGTCATAAAATCGCTCGAACCATCGTTTCATACCAAATTCTTCCCAGTGTGTCTTTCGATATGCCGTTTTACAGTTACTCAGGACTACAAGATAATATCCCTGATTTTTCAGCGTCGTAAGCATCTTTTCTGCTCCCGGATACCACACGGCCTTATGTTTTCTGACCTGTTCGATCATCCTCTCGCCCACCATTTTGCTTGCCTGATCTTTATATTTCTGATCCAGTTCCGGCATAAAAGTGTCCCACATTTCTTTGCTGTTCAGTCCAAGCCATCCGGCAATCTTTGAAGATGCTATCTTTTGTTCTTCTGCGACTTTCTGTTCTGTCAGCCACTGATAAGTTTCTCGAAATGCCGGTTCATAAATTCCAAGTGTCTGGTGAATCGTCCCGTCATAATCAAATATGATCGTTTTTATCATCCTTTATTTCCTCATTCTTAAAGCTGTTTCATCAGATTGACCATCTCAATCGCAGACAATGCACAGTCATATCCTTTATTTCCTGCCTTGCTTCCGGCACGTGCAATAGCCTGCTCAATATTCTCAGTTGTGATTACTCCGAATAATACCGGAACTCCGGATGCAAGTCCAACCTGTGCGATTCCTTTGGCAGCTTCGCTGCACACCAGATCATAGTGTGATGTATCGCCGCGGATGACTGCTCCCACGCAGATCACTGCGTCATACTTTCCAGACTGTGCCATCTTCTGTGCAGTCAGCGGAATTTCAAATGCTCCCGGTACCCATGCAGCAGTAATATTCTCTTCTTCGACTCCATGTCTTACCAGTCCGTCAACTGCACCTCCCAGTAATTTATTGACAATGATCTCATTAAATCTCGCCGCTACGATACCGACTTTCATTCCCTGCGGTGCTACTACTTTTCCTTCTACCAAATTGATCTGTCTCATGATTTTTCCTCCTGTTATTGTGAACTTAATATTTTTTTATAAATTGATCGCTTTGAAAATATGTCCCATCTTTTCCTGTTTTGTTCTCATATATTTCAGGTCATATTTCTGCGGCGGAATCTCCAGCGGTACTCTTTCATTAATCTTCAGTCCGAACCCGCCAAGTCCGTAGACCTTATCCGGATTGTTCGTCAGTAATCTCAAGGATTTTACACCAAGGTCTGATAAAATCTGTGCCCCGATCCAATACTCGCGAAGATCCGGTGCAAACCCTAATTTTACATTTGCTTCCACAGTATCGTATCCCTGCTGCTGAAGTGCATATGCTTTTATCTTATTGATCAGACCGATGCCTCTGCCTTCCTGCCGCATATAAAGAATGATTCCTCTGCCTTCTGCTTCTACCTGACGCATCGCAGTCTGAAGCTGAAGACCGCAGTCACATCGAAGTGATCCAAATGCATCTCCGGTCAGGCACTCCGAATGTACACGGCAGAGCACATCTTCACCATCTCCGATCTCACCTTTTACCAGTGCAAGATGATGTTCTCCTGTAATATCATTGATATATCCATGAATTTTAAAATCACCGTACTGTGTCGGGAGATCTGCAACCGCCTCTTCTTTTACGTGTTTTTCATGTACTCTCATATAATCCTGCAGATCACGGATTGTGATAAAGGTCAGATTGTGTTCTTTTGCCATTTCCCACAGCTGCGGTGTGCGCATCATGGTACCGTCTTCTTTCATGATCTCACAGCACACACCGCATTCTTTCAGTCCGGCCATTCTCATAAGATCCGTCGTTGCCTCTGTGTGACCGTTTCTTACCAGAACACCGCCTTTTCTGGCAATAAGAGGAAATACATGTCCCGGTCTTCTGAAATCTTCCGGTTTTGCCTCCTCGTCCACACATTTTCGGATCGTATAAGAACGCTCTGCTGCCGAGATACCGGTCGTTGTGTCTGCATGATCCACTGCCACCGTAAATGCAGTTCCGTGATTATCGGTATTTTCAGCAACCATCGGCGGAAAATTCAATTTTGCCGCAATTTCCGCACTCATTGGTGTGCAAATCAGTCCTTTCGCATAAGTTGCCATAAAATTAATATTTTCCTGCGTTGCAAATTCTGCCGCACAGATCAAATCTCCTTCATTTTCTCTGTCCGGATCATCGGTAACCAAAATGACTTTTCCTTCCCTTAAATCTCTCAGTGCTTCTTCAATGGTATTGTACTGATTGTTTTGTGACATAATAAATATCCTCCTCTTAAAATCCGAATTTCTCCAGAAATTCCATCGTAATTCCGGATTCTTTTTCCTCTTCTTCGTTTTTCTGAATGCCAAGCAGCCTTTCTACATATTTTCCGATCACATCATTTTCCAGATTAACCGGATCACCCGGCACTTTTTCCAAAAGTGCAGTTTCTTCTCCCGTATGCGGAATGACCGAAACCTGAAAACCCGTTTCATCCACTTTCGCTACCGTCAGGCTGATCCCATCGATACAAATGGAACCTTTTTCTACGATCAGATGCAAAATCTGCGGTGATGTTCCGATCGATACCCAGATAGCATTTTCTTCCCGGATCATGGAACGGATCACACCGGTTCCGTCAATATGGCCGCTTACGATATGTCCTCCGAATCTGCCATCGGCAGCCATCGCACGCTCCAGATTTACTTTGCTTCCGACCCTGCTGCTTCCAAGACTGCTCCTTCGGATTGTCTCTGCCATTACATCTGCGGTAAATCCATCCGACTGAAGCGATGTAACGGTCAGGCATATGCCATTTACGGCAATACTGTCACCAATCTTTGTGCCTTCCAGTACTTTTTTCGCTTTCACTGCCAGAACTCCGGATTCTCCTATCAGCTGTATATAGCGGATTGTTCCTTTCTCTTCTACGATTCCTGTAAACATGACTCCTCCTGTTCTTTCCCACACACCTGACATGTGATTCGGATATCCTCACCAACCTGACAAATATCAACACATTTCAGTTTTACTGCTTCTGAAGGGAAACGGACACCGATGCCTTCCACCGGTGTTTTGCTGTTCATACCGCCAAATAATTTCGGTGCTATAAAAGCCTGTACTTCCTGCACAATTCCAGCTCGCAGAGCACTGTCATTTAAGGTGCCTCCGCCTTCCAGAAGAATACTGTCAATGCCTTCTTCCCCGAGATATTTCATCAGTTTTTTAAGATCCACCTGATTGTTTTCATCCGGACAGCAGATCGTCTCAACTCCCATTTCATGTAATCTTTTTCTTTTCGCTTCTGTATTTTCCGAATCTGCATAAGCCACAATTGTCCGGTACTTTCCTGCACTTTTTACGATCTGACCATCCAGCGGAATCCGAAGCCCGCTGTCACACAGGATCCTGATTGGACTTTTCCAGCCTTCCACCCTTACATTTAACATTGGATCGTCCGCAATCACCGTTCCGATGCCCGCCATGATCCCCATATACCGATGACGCATATGCTGTACTTCCGCTCTTGCTGCTTCTCCGGTGATCCATTTCGATGCACCTGTTTTCGTCGCAATTTTCCCATCCAGTGTCATGGCATATTTCATCACCACATAAGGTGTCTTCGTTGTAATATAATGGAAAAATACTGGATTGAGCCGGTCACATTCTTCCCTCATAAAATCCTCAATGACTTCAATACCTGCTTCCTGCAGCATCTTTATACCTTTTCCTGACACTTTCGGATTCGGATCTCTGGAACCAATCACCACTCTCTTGATCTTCTGCTCAATGATCGCCTCTGTACATGGCGGAGTTTTGCCATAATGACAGCAAGGTTCCAGTGTGACATAAATGGTCGCACCTTCCGCAGATTCCGTAAGTGAAGCGATCGCATTACGTTCTGCATGAAGCTCTCCGCATTTTTTGTGATAGCCTTTTCCGATGATCCGCCCGTTTTTTACGATCACTGCCCCTACCATCGGATTCGGATTTGTCCAGCCCTCTCCTTGTTTCGCCAGTTGAATAGCCTGGAGCATATAATTCTGATCTGTCATTTATGTTCCTTCTTTCCAAATTTATTTCTTTTGCGGGATAGGATAGATTTCAAGTCGAACGCACGTGAGACTTGGTGCGTGATTCTGGTCAGCGAAAGCTGACATATTCTTCTCAGAATCACTGCACATTCTACACTTCGTTCCGGTCGGCACAAAACCATTGTCCACTGGACAATGTGTGCCCTCGCGGAGCGTTTATCTCAGTCGGAGATTGTACTCCCACTGAGACAAATTTGTTGCTCGCCATTTATAGAAGTGGGAGTCTTCTCCGACTAAGATTAAAAAAGCTCTGAAATGGATTACCATCTCAGAGCATCGATACTACATTCATTTATCTGAAAATCAACTGTACTATCATCTTCTTCCATCCAGACTGTACTGTCGGCTCCGGAATCTCACCGGATCATGCCTCTCGGCTCGCGGGCTTTACCGCCGGTAGGGAATTGCACCCTGCCCTGAAGATATTTTTTTCTATCATAGTACTTTATTCACGATTTGTAAAGGGGAAATTTTAATGCTCCGATTATCCTGTTACAGCCAGCTTTCCAGAACATCATTCAGCTTATTCATATCCAGCGGTTTTGCGATATGTCCAT
>ERZ836441.65-NODE-65-length-117096-cov-9.310583_pt1 | contig 117096 bp, 107 predicted proteins | sample MGYA00519686_ERZ836441 | MGnify/ENA primary metagenome ERZ836441 (study PRJEB31850, sample SAMEA3708800) | human gut metagenome | biome: human gut; feature: human-associated habitat; material: faeces | place: China | collected 2014 ...
ACTATATCAAGAACATGATCACCGGTGCTGCCCAGATGGACGGCGCTATCCTGGTTATCGCTGCTACCGACGGCCCCATGGCTCAGACCCGTGAGCACATCCTGCTGGCCCGTCAGGTCGGCGTGCCCGCCATCGTTGTGTTCCTGAACAAGTGCGATCAGGTCGATGATGAGGAGCTGCTGGAGCTGGTGGAGATGGAAGTCCGCGAGCTGCTGACCACCTACAACTTCCCCGGCGACGATCTGCCTATCATCAAGGGTTCCGCTCTGAACGCTCTGATCTCCGAGTCCACCGATCCCAACGCTCCCGAGTATGCCTGCATCAAGGAGCTGATGGACGCTGTTGACGATTATATCCCCACTCCCGACCGTAAGGCCGATATGCCCTTCCTGATGCCCGTTGAGGACGTCTTCACCATCTCCGGCCGTGGTACCGTTGCTACCGGCCGTGTGGAGCGTGGCCAGCTGAAGCTGTCCGAGGAAGTGGAAATCGTTGGTCTGTCCGACGAGAAGAAGAAGACCGTCGTTACCGGTATCGAGATGTTCCACAAGCTGCTGGACTACGCCGAGGCCGGCGACAACATCGGCGCTCTGCTGCGTGGTATCGACCGTCAGGGTGTTGAGCGTGGTCAGGTTCTGTCCAAGCCTGGCTCCATTCATCCCCACACCAAGTTTGTTGGCCAGGTTTACGTTCTGACCAAGGACGAGGGTGGCCGTCACACTCCTTTCTTCAACAACTATCGTCCTCAGTTCTACTTCCGTACCACCGACGTGACCGGCGTCATCACTCTGCCCGAGGGCACCGAGATGTGCATGCCCGGCGATAACGTGGACATGAAGGTCGAACTGATCACCCCCATCGCCATTGAAAAGGGCCTGCGTTTCGCTATCCGTGAGGGTGGCCGTACCGTTGGTTCCGGCGTTGTTATCGAGATCGACGAATAATTCGCACCAATAGAAAGGCCTGCCGCTTAGCGGCAGGTCTTTTTTACGCCCAATTCAATTTTGTGTTCCCGACAGCCTCGGGATTCTGTATTTTCAAGGGGATCAGAGGATGCTGGAACACAAAATGGATTAGGCATTTTGGCTGTTTGCTCGATATGGGCGATGATAGCGGCAATAAACTGCTGGCTGCCCGGTCGGAAGTGGGGGGGGTCTGTGGAGCAGTCAGCTATCAGGAGGCATCCGTTTGCTGTGGGAAAACCAATGTGTCCTGAAATCCGTCGGTCCCGGTGCAGACCACGTCCCCCGCCACCGGAAGGTCCTCGCAGATGTAGAGGTTGAGCTGAACGCCGTCGGGCCGCTGGGGATAGTTGGTGACGGTGTAGGTGAAACGGGTTACCTGCTTGCCGCAGCAGGTCTCTAAGTCGAAGCCCTGCGCCTTTTGCAGATCGTTGTAGGTGATGTAGTCCCCGCTGAGTTTGGGCGGCAGCAGAAATTGCAGCGTGGTCAGCGGCTCCGGGTCGATCTCCCAGCCCAGTTCCCGCAGATATGCCACCCGCTCTCCGTTGCTGGAAAGACAGGGCTGCTCTGACGCACCCACGTTACCGCCGTGCTGCCCCAGCAGCAGGATCAGCGCCGCCAGAACGGCCCCTGCGAGAATGACCGCCAGCGCGGCCTTTTTTCGTGTCAGTCGAATTGCTTGGATCATCATGGTCATCATCCCTCCTGTTTGTTTCTATTCCATTTTCCATCCGATTATGATAAAATTGAAAAAAACAGCGTGGGAGGATCAGTTATGGCGGCGCAGCGGCTGGATAAGATCATCGCCTCTATGGGGCGGTGGTCCCGCAGGGAAGTAAAGGACCTGATTCGTCAGGGACGGGTGACAGTGGATGGGGTCCCGGCCCGGTCAGCTGAAGAAAAAGCAGACCCGGAGCAGGCTGTGATCGCCGTCAACGGAGAACTGCTGAACTGGCGCCGGTATACTTGGGTCATGCTGAACAAGCCGGCTGGGTATCTGTCCGCCACGGAGGACGGCCGGGGAGCAACGGTGCTGGATCTGCTGCCTCAGGATTTGCAGCGGCAGGGCCTGTTCCCGGTGGGACGGCTGGATAAGGACACGGAAGGCTTGCTGCTGCTGACCAATGAGGGCGGACTGGCTCACGAGCTGCTGTCTCCGAAAAAACACGTGGATAAGGAATACTATGTCCGGGTGGCGGGACGCCTTACCGAGGCGGACAGCGCCGCTTTTGCCGCGGGTCTGCATCTGGATGACGGTTTGGTCTGCCAACCGGCGGAATTGCGGATCCTGACCTCCGGCGAGGAGAGTGAAGCCCGTGTGATTTTGCGGGAGGGGAAATTTCACCAAATCAAACGGATGCTGGCGTATCTGGGAAAGCCGGTACTGTATTTGGAGCGCGTTCGCATGGGCAATTTGCTGTTGGATCCGGTTCTGGAGCGGGGCGCGTACCGTTTGCTGACCAAAGAGGAATGGCAGGCATTAGCAAAACTGACGGAGGAGACAAGAAAACCTCGAAACTTCAACAAAAAGGAAAGTGATTTTTTGTTGAAAAAAGAAAAAACATCTTGCAATCCGACAAAATAATCGCTATAATGACCTTACTGACAGATTGCACAATAGGTATGCGCGGGCAGGCCCTGCGTGATCCATAGTTTTCGTGTTGAGGAGGAACAGCCATGTCCGGAAGAATCTTTCAGAACGTAGTTCTGCAATTGAAGGAAAACACGGATCGAACCGTCGGCGTGATCGACGGTGAGGGCGTTGTCATTGCCTGCAGCGAGCTGTCTATGATCGGCCAGCGCTGGAGCGAGTATGTGGCGGCGGTAAACGGCGCTGCCGGCAGCATGGTCTGCTTTGACGGCAAGACCTTCAAGGCGCTCAGTGGCTGGGGAAACCAGTTTGATTACGCCGTTTTCGCCTTTGGCGATAATGAGATCAGCAAGACTATCTGTTCTATGGCAACGGTGGCGCTGAACGCAGCCAAGAGCTATTATGAGGAAAAGCATGACCGGGGTTCCTTTGTCAAGGACATTATCTCCGACAACATCATGCTGGGCGATATTTATATGCGGGCCAAGGAACTGCGGGTGGCCACCGACGTCAGCCGGGGCATTTTCGCCATCCGGGCCTTGCAGAAGGGGGAATCCGTTCCCACGGAGACCATTCAGGCCATGTTCCCGGACCGCCAGAACGACTTTGTCCTCAGCGTCGGCGAGGGGGATGTGGTTCTGATCCGCCAGCTGCCGGACGGCGCGGGCAGCAAGGAACTGAACAAGACTGCCGCCCAGATCGAGGAGGCCCTCCGGGTCAACGGTGAAAGCACCGTGGTGGTGGGCATGGGCACCATCGCCATGCATCTGCGGGATCTGGCCAAGAGCTATAAGGAGGCTCAGATCGCCATTGAGGTAGGCAAGGTCTTTGACACCGAAAAGTACATCATCAACTATGAAAATCTGGGTATCGGCCGCCTGATTTATCAGCTGCCTACTACCCTGTGTGAGATGTTCCTCCAGGAGGTTTTCAAGAAGAACCCCATCGACGCGCTGGATAAGGAAACTCTGTTCACCATCCACAAGTTCTTCGAGAACAACCTGAACGTTTCCGAGACTGCCCGTAAGCTGTTTGTCCACCGGAATACGCTGGTGTACCGTCTGGAGAAGATTAAGAAGCTCACCGGTCTGGATCTCCGGGAGTTTGACGATGCCATCACCTTCAAGGTGGCGCTGATGGTCAAGAAATATCTGACCAGCCGGGGCATTGATTCCTGATACTTTTACATGTGAGAAACCGGGAAGCCGTCAGGCTTCCCGGTTTGAGGCTGTCGATAAAGTGATAAATTTTCCGCGACGGTAAGGAAGGGTGTGTGCGGGAAACCCAAGAAGGGTGTCCCGTGCCATTAAAATCCTAAGTTTTCAGAACTTTTATGAAGTTCTGAAAACTTGCTCAGCGGGGAGAAAAGACTTTTTCGACACGCTGAAACCGGGAAGCCGTCAGGCTTCCCGGTTTTTTGTCGGAACGAGACTGTTCTCAAAGCAAAAAACAGCTTTCCAAGGAGCGGGGGCGGTGGGGATCCGGAAAAATTTCCCGGGAAAAACTTTGAAAGGAATCTGCAAGGAAACGTTGCAATGTCCCGAAAAGCCGTATATAATGTGACTATATGTAGTATTATGTCGACCTGATCCCATGGGGACAGGCCGATTGGACAATGAATAAGGAGACTGCTTGATGATCCGCCTGAAAGACGTGGAAATGGAATATCCCAACGGGACCCGGGCCATCCGGGGCATCAGCGCTGCCATCGAGGATGGCGAGTTTGTGTTTTTAGTGGGCCCCTCCGGGTCCGGAAAATCTACCATTATCAAAATGCTCACCGGAGAGGAGGTCCCCACAGCAGGCCGTATCATGATCAACGGCTTTTCCGTCAGCAACATTGCGGAGCGGCAAGTCCCCATGATGCGCCGGACGCTGGGGGTTATTTTCCAGGATTTCCGCCTGATCGAGAAGAAAACCGTGTATGAGAACCTGGAATTTGTCATGCGGGCGGTGGGAATGCCGAAAAAAGAGATCAAACAGCGCATTACATACGTTTTGCAGCTGGTGGGTCTGGAAAAGAAGGCGGAGAATTTCCCCAGCGAGCTTTCCGGCGGCGAGCAGCAGCGCGTGGCCATCGCCCGGGCGCTGGTGAACAACCCTGCTACCATCATTGCCGACGAGCCTACCGGCAATCTGGACCCGGAGCGCTCCATGGAGATCATGACGCTGCTGGTGAAGATCAACCAGCTGGGCACCACCGTGCTGGTAGTGACCCACGAAAAGGATCTGGTAAACAAATTCGGCAAGCGGGTCATTACCATTGACCAGGGCCGCATCATTAATGACAGCGTAGGCGGCTATGTGGGAGGGCATATCCATGAGTAAACACGATTTCGGATATTTCTTCCACGAGGGTCTATCCAATATGTTCAGCCACGGCTTCATGTCCTTCGCCGCCATCGGCATTACCGTGGCGTGCCTGCTGATCATGGGCACCTTTACACTGGTGGCCGTCAACGCGGACGCCAACTTGAAGCAGGCGGAGCAGGACAATGAGATTTTAGCATTTGTGGATGACAGCTATACGGAGGCACAGGCCAAGGCCCTGCAAAAGAAACTGGAAGCGGTGGACAATGTGGCGTCCGTCACCTTTATCTCCCGTGAGGAGGCCATGCAGTCCTTCATCAGCGAACACCCGGATGAGGAATATTTTCAGGATCTGGACCCCAACATCCTCCGGGACCGATTCGCCATCAAGGTCAAGGAGCTGAAGCTCCAGAGCCAGACAGTGGAACTCATCAAGGCCATTCCCGGCATCGGCGGCATCAACGCCTATGCGGAGCTGACCAACGGCTTCATCACAGTCCGGAATATCGCCACGGTCATCTGCCTGACGCTGATCGCAGTGCTGTTCGTTGTGTCCATGTTCATTATTTCCAACACCATCAAGCTCACCACCTTTGACCGGCGGGATGAGATCGCCATTATGAAAATGGTGGGCGCGACCAACGGCTTTATCCGCTGGCCCTTTGTGTATGAGGGCTTCATGCTGGGCCTTACCGGTGCGATCCTTGCCTTTTTGCTGCAATGGGGCTTGTATGAGGCCATTGCGCAGGGCGTTGCCGACAATGACACCTTACAGCTCCTTTCCATCGTGCCCTTCCAGCAGCTTTGGAAGCCGGTGGGCGGCGTATTTCTGGGGGCCGGCATCCTCATTGGCGTAGGCGGCAGCCTTTCCGCCATCCGGCGGTTCCTCCAGGTGTAAAGGAGGGTGGACATGAAGAAAAGCAAGCGCTATGTCCGCATCTGCGCCGCGCTGCTCTGCGCGGTGCTGTGCCTGTCGGTGAATGTGGCCCCGGCTATGGCCGCCAAGGTCACCCAGGCGGATATCGACGCCCTGAAGGGGAACGCCGCCAGCTTGGATAAAAAGCAAAAGGAGATCCAGAGCAAGCTCAACAGTCTGAAGAACGACAAGGCGGCGGCGGTGCAGAAAAAGACCCTTCTGGATGACCAGATCGCCAACACCAACGCCAAGATCAGCAATACGGAGGCTCAGATCTCCGATTACAACGCCCTTATTTCTCAGGCGGAAACCGAACTGGCGGACGCCCAGCAGCGGGAGGAGGCTCAATACGAGCTGTTCTGCAAGCGGGTCCGGGAAATGGAGGAGCGGGGCACCATCAGCTATTGGTCGGTGCTGTTCAAGGCCAACAGCTTTTCCGACCTGCTGGGCAGTCTGGACTTCATCAATGAGGTCATGGACTATGACCGGCGGGTGATCCGTGACCTGCAGACCCTGCAGGCGGAGATTGCGGAGAAGAAAGCCGGTCTGGAAGCCAATAAGGCGGCGCTGGAAGCCGCCAAAGCAGAACTGGAGACCCAGAAAAAGCAGCTCAGCGCCCAGCGGGACGAGGCCAACAAGCTGGTCAAGGAGATCGATGACAACGCCGCCGAGTATCAGGCCACGCTGAAGGAGCTGGAGGCCGAGGAGCGCCGCATCGAGCAGCAGGTCAAGCAAATGCAGAAGAAGTTGGAAGAACAGATGGCGGCGGAGGGAAAGAAATACAACACCAACCCCGGCGGCTACATCTGGCCGGTGGACAGCCGGTATATCACCTCCACCGTAGGCGGGCGTAATTCCCCCGGCGGCGTTGGCTCCACCAACCACAAGGGCACCGACATCGGCCGGGTGGGTTACACCAGTCCGGTGTACGCTGCCAAGGCGGGCACGGTCATCATCGCCCAGCGGTCCAGCTCCTACGGCAACTATGTGGTCATTTCTCACGGTGTGGGCAACACCACCCTGTACGCTCACATGAGCAGCATCAAGGTCAGCGTGGGAACCTACGTCAAGCAGGGGCAGACCATCGGCATCACCGGCTCCACCGGACACTCCACTGGGCCCCACCTCCACTTTGAGGTGGTGGAAAACAATGTGCGGATCAATCCCCTGAGCCACGGCGCGGCGCCGAAGAAGGGGTATCTGACGGGCTACACCCTCTCCGGCACCTCAGTGGGCAAATAAAAGGAGGAAGTGCGAATGTATCTGAAAGCGATCAACGCCACGCTGGCCGCGTGGGTTGTGGGACTGTTTGCCGATGCCAATATCCGCTTAGGTGATCCGCAGGGCTTTCTGTGTCTGCGGGGACTGCTGCCTGTGCTGGCCATGGGGCTTTGTATCCTCAGCGAACTGAAAAAGAAGTAAGGAATGGCGAACCGTTCTGAATCGACCTCCTGTCCCATACCATGGGGCAGGAGGTTGATCGTTATGGTAGGAATGATGCTTTGGGAACCAAGCGGGCACTGGACCCGTCCTGTTACGTTAAAAGAGGTCAGCGTTCTGCATATCCGGTTTCTCTGCGCCCGGATGGCGCAGGACCGGCGTAGGAACCCCTTAACGGAGCGGCGGAGGCTCCGTACCGCCGGAAAAAAGCTGCTGCGGCAGAGGGTGGAACAGGTGGTGCTGCCTGCCGGGGCCTCAGCGGAGGCTCTGCCGGAGGGGCTGCGCCCGGTAGAGACTCTGTCGCTCCGGAGGGCCATCGCCGCGGACTGGTGCGGAGAGCTGCTGCGGTTCCGGAGGGAAAACCCCGCCGGGGCGCGGGTGCTGATCACGGCGGACGCCCTCTCCGGCGAGGTGGTGCGGACGGTGACGGAGTTGGCTCTGCGTCACCGGTATCTCATATTGAAGGTCCCCTTCGGCGGGGAGGAGCTGTGCCGCCGTCTGCGGCGGGAATACGGCGTGTCCATCGTGCTGAACCCGGAGACGGAGCGGGAGCCGGCGTCTGTCCACATGGCCTTTGACCCTACGGAAGCGCAGGGCGGCGGCTTTTTGCCGCTGTATGACGAATCGCTGCCCCTGCCCCGGCTCCTGCTGCCGCCGGAGGTGGAGGCAAGGCTGCCGGAGGGCCTTGACCGGGGCCAGCTTCTGTCGGTCCTGTGGCGGACCGGCGCTCTGCGGCCGGGGCAGGTGTCCGTGCAGCTGGGAGAAACGGAAAACAAAGGGGCTGTTCCCGAAATCAGGGCCTTTTGCCCTTGACAATCCGGGAGATACCTATTACAATATAAAACCATGGTAAATTAGGAGTGTTATACACTTCAGGATAATGAAAGGAACAGCCGAAATGGAAAAAGAATACAAAATGAGCCAAGCTCGCAAGGACGAGCTGGAGCAGGAACTGAATTATCTGAAGACCACCCGGTCCGACGAGGTGGCGGAGCAGATCAAGATCGCCCGCGGCTTCGGCGACCTCAGCGAAAACAGCGAGTATGATGAGGCAAAGAACGAGCAGGGCAAGCTCTATTCCCGCATTGCCGAGCTGGAAGTGATCCTGCAGCACGTGGTCATCGTGGATGAGTCCGCCGCGTCTGACACCATCACCATCGGCTGCACCGTCACCGTTCAGGGCGCCGATGGCAAGGAAGCCAGCTATAAGATCGTCGGCTCTCAGGAGTCCGATCCCATGCACGGTATCATCTCCGAGGAGTCTCCCTTCGGTAAGGCCTTCCTGGGTGCCAAGGAAGGCCAGGAGGTCGTGGTGGAAGCGCCCTTCGGCAACATCCGTTACACCGTTAAGAAGATCGAACGCTAAGGAGAAAGAAGCATGGCTGAACAGAAGAATCCCCAGGCCCAGCCGGAGCTGAGCCTGTCCGAGCAGACCCGTATTCGCCGGGAGAAGCTGACGAATCTCCAGGCGGAGGGCCAGAACCCCTTTGTGATCACCCGCTTTGACTGGGATGCAACCTCCCAGCAGATCAAGGACAACTTCGACGCCATGGAGGGCAAGCCCGTCAAGGTAGCAGGCCGCCTCATGAGCAAGCGCGGCATGGGTAAGGTATCTTTCTGCGATTTGCAGGACCGGGATGGCCGCATCCAGCTCTACGCCCGTCAGGACGAGATGGACGAAGAGGTCTATAAGAAGTTCAAGAAGTTCGACATCGGCGACATCGTGGGCGTCGAGGGCGAGGCGTTCCGCACCCAGCGGGGCGAGATGAGCGTCCGGGCGCATAACATCACCCTGCTGTCCAAGTCCCTCCTGCCCCTGCCGGAGAAGTTCCACGGCCTGCAGGATAAAGAACTGCGGTTCCGTCAGCGCTATGTGGACCTGATGGTGAACCCCGAGGTGAAGAAGAACTTCGTTATCCGTTCTCAGTTCATCAAGTTCATGCGGAACTATCTGGACAACATGGGCTACATGGAAGTGGAGACCCCCGTTCTGAACACCATCGCCGGCGGCGCCGCCGCCCGGCCCTTCATCACCCATCACAACACGCTGGACATTGATATGTACATGCGCATCGCCACGGAGCTGCCGCTGAAGCGGCTCATCGTGGGAGGCATGGACCGTGTGTATGAGATCGGCCGCATTTTCCGCAACGAGGGCATGGACCCCAAGCATAACCCAGAATTCACCACCGTGGAGATGTATCAGGCTTACGCTGACTTCCACACCATGATGGACATTGCCGAGGGTATTCTGGCAGGCGCTGCCAAGGAGATCAACGGCAGCTATCAGGTGGAGTGGATGGGCGAGCAGATCGACCTGACTCCCGGCTGGCGCCGGCTGACCATGGTGGACGCCGTCAAGGAGTATGTGGGCGTGGACTTCGGCGCCATCACCGATGACGCCGAGGCCGTGGCCGCGGCTAAGGCCGTGGGCGTGGAGCTGGCGGATGCCGCCGAAAAGACCTGGGGCAACGCCCTGTACGCCTGCTTCGATCAGAAGGTGGAGGAGAAGCTGATCCAGCCCACCTTCATTACCATGTATCCTGTGGAGGTCAGCCCCCTGACCAAGCGCAGCCCTGCCGATCCCCGGCTGACGGAGCGCTTCGAGCTGTTTATCTGCCACAGCGAGCTGGCCAACGCCTATTCCGAGCTGAACGACCCCATCGACCAGCGCCAGCGCTTTGAAAAGCAGGTGGAGCAGCGGGAGCGGGGCGATGACGAGACCGAAATGCTGGACGAGGATTTCCTCACCGCCATGGAATACGGTATGCCTCCCACGGGCGGCATGGGTATGGGCATCGACCGCTGCGTCATGCTGCTCACCGGCGCGGACACCATCCGGGAGGTCATCCTGTTCCCCACCATGAAGCCGCTGGATACTGACAAGAAGGCTGAAAAGGCCGTTTCCGTGCCTGCCGCGGCTCCCGTGCAGGAGAAGATCGACTTCTCCAACGTGAAGATTGAACCCATCTTCAAGGACATGGTGGATTTTGAAACCTTCTCCAAGAGCGATTTCCGTGCCGTGAAGATCCTGGCCTGCGAAGCGGTGAAGAAGTCCAAGAAGCTGCTGAAGTTCACTTTGAATGACGGCGAGCGCACGGATCGCGTGATTTTGAGCGGCATCCATGAATATTATGAGCCGGAAGAGCTGGTCGGCAAGACGGCCATCGCCATCGTGAACCTGCCTCCCAGAAAGATGATGGGCATTGATTCCGAGGGTATGCTGATCTCCGCTGTTCATGAGGAGGACGGTCACGAGGGCCTGAATCTCCTGATGGTGGATGACCGGATTCCCGCCGGTGCGAAGCTGTACTAAGATTCGCATTTCTAAAAAACCAAAATGAAAGGGCAGTCCCGATTGGGACTGCCCTGAGACTGTCGATAAAGTAGTAAATTCTCCGCGACGGTAAGGAAGGGTGTGCGCGGGAAACCCAAGAGGGGTGTCCCGCGCCATTAAAATCCTAAGTTTTCAGAACTTTTATGAAGTTCTGAAAACTTGCTCAGCGGGGAGAAAAGACTTTTTCGACACGCTAAGGGCAGTCCCGATTGGGACTGCCCTTTTTGCAAATTGAGTTGTAAGGACTGTTTTACGGCTGCGAAAATATCAGTTCAGGCCCAGCACCGCCCGACCGCTGTCGCTCCAATAGCTGTCCAGTGCGGCGTAGGGGAAATGGAACTCCTGCGGGCCGTTGGCGTAAGAGGCCAGCTCGTAGGCGGAGAAGATCACCGTCAGACCGTCCGCATCAAAGGAGGCGGCGTAGTCGCTGCTCCATTTCTCCAAAGTCTCCCGGTAATTATCCCAATAGACATCGGAGAGGGACCGCCCCTCCAGCTCCGGTGTCGATGCGATCTGTTCCTCCGCCTGCACCTCGATCATATCCGCCACTGCCAGCGTGAAGGTCTGGGGATCGGCAGCCAGCTCCGAGATGGTGAGGAACATGCCGCTGTCCAGATCATAGTTCCATGCGAAATACACGGTGTTGGGGTGCGCACCGCCCAGATAGCTGTAATAATCGGCGGCAATGCTGATGAGGGTGCCGGTGCGGTAGCAGGTGTAAGTCAGTTCCTCTGAAAGGGGAGCCATATGGTCCTCGGAAAACATCTCAGGCATATCCCGATACAGATCCTTCACAAAGGAAATGTTTTCCTCTGAGGAATTCGATTCCCGCCACTGGTCGAAATTTTCGTTAAAGGTATGGACCCGGTCCATGGCCTGCTCCTGCGCTGGAGTGGAAGGATCTTCAATCAGCGCACCGTTGGCGTAGGCCTGCAAATGAGGGATTTGGAAATCAATGACCATCAAAGTGGTGCCGTCCTCCGCTGTCACCGTTTGTTCATAGGGGTCGGTGGACACTTCATAAGTAATTTCCTCTGTATCCGCAGCGGGAGGCGGCGTCGGGGATTCCGGCATGGGAAGCGGAACAGCGCCGCAGCCGCCCAGCAGCGCCGGCAGGCATAGGGCCAGGATCAGAGAGAGATACTTTTTCATGTGAGGAACTCCTTTCAGGAAATGAGTCAGGGCATGACGGGATTCTGCCGCCAGAGGGAGCCGCAGGCTTCTGTCAGTTCTGGATACGCCAGAGCGTACAGGTCGGCGGCCCGGCTCTCGGTTTCAAAGAGACGATGGGCGTCAGGGGAGAGGGACCGGATGGCGGCGGGCTTCGTAATGACCGGAAGGCGGGCGATTTTCCGCATCCGGCCCAGCAGTGCCCGGCCGGTCTCATTAGCGGCCAGGACCCGCAGGTAAGGGACAGAGGCGGGCAGCTTGGCGGGGGTCAGGCCCAGATAGGCCCAGAGGACCATCCGCCGCAGCCGGGCGTAAGCGTAGCGCTTGGTTTTGGCGTTGTCTAAAACGGCATCGAGAGTGGCGGCGTTCCGGCTGGCGTTGTATAGCCGCTGGCCGACGCCCTCGTGTCCGGTGTCCAACGCATCGAATTCTGCCGGAGTCATGGACCGGAGCCGGGCCAGAATTGCCCGCTCACAGGCGGCGGCGAATACCGGCGCGCGGCCCGCAGATTCCTCCGCCTCGTAAACGGCCCTCATGGCCGGGACCATCCGGGACAGGGCATCGGCTCGGCGTCCTTCTGCCAGCAGGTGCCGAATGGCGGAGGCGGAATAGCCCCCGGTGTTCTCCGGGGTGACGTCATGGGCCGCACCGGTCCGGGGGATCGTAAACAGCGCAGGAGCCGCGCCCACACGCAGCAGCGCCCGGCAGTATTCGATCCCAAGGGTGTTGTTGGGGTCAGACAGCAGGGCAGCGTCTGACGGGGAAAGCAAGGCGGCCACGGCCCGCTGGCGGGCGGCGGCAAAGCTGTCCCCCTTGGTCAGCTCCGCTCTCAAGGCCGCTTGAAAAGCATTGCCCTCCAGAGCCTTCGCGGTCCGCAGAAGGGCGGCGGTGTCTCCGCACTCGCTGCCGAAGGCCAGCACGTCCAGCAATCCCGTGGCGGTGAGAGCCTCGACGCCGCCTTGGGCGAATCCCTCGGCAGAGCTGACGGCCCAGGGGAGGGGCAGCTCCAATACCAGATCCGCCCCGCTCCGGACGGCGGCTTCCGCCCGGGCGTGACGGCGTACCAACGCAAAGTCACCCCGCTGGACAAAATCGCCGCTCATGGCGCAAATAACGGCGGTGTCTTCGCCAAATTGCTGCCGGACGGCCTGTATCAGGGCGAGGTGACCATAATGCAGGGGATTATATTCTGTTATGATACCAGCGGTTTTCACATTTGTCACCTCAAAGCGGTTACAAAATAATGTCAATTCGGTAAAAATGCAGGTTGTATCTTGCGGAGGATTTGTTATAATGAAAAAGAGAGTTTGCGCAAATGCAAACATTATATTTACATTGTAGCTTAAATATGGAAAGCTGGCAAGGCTTTCCCGAAAGAAGAAGGAGATCCAACGATGAATATTCTGGTTATCAACGCGGGCAGTTCCTCTTTGAAGTATCAGCTGCTGAACCCCGAGACCGGCGTGCTGCTGGCCAAGGGCCTGTGCGAGCGCATCGGCATCGACGGCAAGTTCACCTATAAGCCCCAGATCGAGGGCAAGCAGGTGCTGGACGCTGTGGACGTGGCCATGCCCACCCATTCCGAGGCCATTCAGGCTGTGCTGAACGCTCTGGTGGACAAGGACAACGGCGTGATCGGCTCCATGAAGGAGATCGACGCTGTGGGTCACCGCGTGGTGCACGGCGGCGAGGCCTTCAACAAGTCTGTTCTCATCACCGATGAGGTCATGAAGGCTCTGGAGGACTGCATCCCCCTGGCTCCTCTCCACAACCCTGCCAACATCACCGGCATCAACGCCTGCACCGCCGTTATGGGCAAGGACGTGCCTCAGGTGGCCGTGTTCGATACCGCTTTCCATCAGACCATGCCCGCCAAGGCTTATATGTATGCTCTGCCCTATGAGTACTATGAGAATGACAAGGTCCGCCGCTACGGCTTCCACGGCACCTCTCATAAGTATGTCTCTCAGCGCGCTGCCGCTATGCTGGGCAAGAAGCCTGAGGAGCTGAAGCTGATCTCCTGCCACTTGGGCAACGGTTCCTCCGTCACCGCCGTGGACGGCGGCAAGAGCGTGGATACCTCCATGGGCTTCACCCCCCTGGCCGGTCTGCCCATGGGCACCCGCGCCGGCGATCTGGACGCCGGTATCCTGCAGTACCTGATGAATAAGTATGACATGAACATCGACACCATGCTGGATATCCTCAACAAGAAGTCCGGCGTTCAGGGTGTGTCCGGTGTGTCCTCCGACTTCCGTGATCTGGAGAATGCCCACAAGGAGGGCAACGAGCGCGCCGGTCTGGCCGTGGATATGTTCAATTATGGCGTGAAGAAGCTCATCGGCGCTTATGCTGCCGCTATGGGCGGCGTGGACGCCATCATCTTCACCGCCGGCGTGGGCGAGAACAGCGCTTCTCAGCGTCTGGACATCGCCTCCGGTCTGGAGTTCATGGGCGTGAAGATGGACGCCGAGGCCAACAACGTCCGCGGCAAGGAAGCCGTCATCTCCGCTGCTGACTCCAAGGTGAAGGTCCTGCTGATCCCCACCAATGAGGAACTCATGATCGCTATGGACACCGCTTCCATCGTCAAGGGCTAAGCTATATTCGATCCATCAAAGGGACCCTCGATGAGGGTCCCTTTTCTATACGGAGGAACTGATCTATGCAACTGAACACACTGTCTATGGTCCACGAATTCCTGCGCCGGAGCGTGAAGCCGGGAGACTTCTGCATCGACGCCACGGCAGGAAAGGGCCGGGATACGGCCCTGCTGTGCCGCCTGACGGGGGATGCGGGCCGGGTGCTGGCCTTTGACATTCAGGAGGCGGCGGTGGCGCAGACCAAGGCCTTGCTGGCGGCGGAGGGCCTGACGGCGGAGGTGATCCGGGACAGCCACGCCAATATGGAGCGCTACGCGGTGGCGGAAACGGTGGACTGTGTGGTGTTCAACTTCGGATGGCTTCCCGGCGGGGACCCGTCTATCTTTACCCGGTCGGATACCTCCGTAGCGGCGTTGGAGGCGGCTCTGCGGCTGCTGAAGCCCGGCGGCGTCATCGCCATTGCCCTGTATTACGGCGGCGTCAACGGCTACGGGGAGAGGGATGCCGTGATGACATGGATGGAAACGCTGGATGACCGGAAATTTTCCGTCCTCCGCTGCGATTGGGCCAACCGGCGGAACGATCCCCCGGTCCCCATTTTTATCTGGAAGGAATGATCGATTTTTCCGTATTGTCATTGGCGAATGGATTTGCTATCATGAAGCTGTAACGCGGCGCAGAAGCGCCGGTCCAGTCAGGAGGAATAACTATGAAAGATCTGAAGGATACCTGCCGGGTGGCTGTGGTGCAGTGCGCCCCGGTGATGTTTGACAAAAAAGCCGGTACGGAAAAAATGGTGGAACTGATCCGGGAAGCCGGGAAAAACGGCGCGGAGCTGATCGTGTTCCCGGAGCTCATCATCCCCTGCTATCCCTACGGCATGACCTTCGGCTACACCGTGGGCAGCCGGGACAAGGTGGGCCGTCTGGACTGGAAACGGTACTATGACAACTCTCTCTGCGTCCCCGGCCCTGAGACGGAGCTGCTGGGACAGGCGGCGAAGGAGGTCCACGCCTATGTCAGCATCGGCGTGTCCGAGCGGGGAGAGGACAGCGCCACGCTGTATAACTCCAACCTCGTATTTTCCCCGGAGGGGGAGCTGCTGAACGTGCACCGCAAGCTGAAGCCCACCGGCGCGGAGCGTCTGGTATACGGCGACGCCAATAAGGACTATTTCCCCATCACCGATACCCCCTGGGGCCCCATGGGCAACCTGATCTGCTGGGAGAGTTATATGCCCCTTGCCCGCGTGGCGCTGTACCAGAAGGGCATTACCCTCTACATTTCCCCCAACACCAACGATAACCCCGAATGGCAGGACACCATCAAGCACATTGCCATCGAGGGCCACTGCTTCTTCATCAACGCCGACATGGTGTTCACCAAGGAGATGTACCCCAAGGATCTCCACTGCCCGCAGGAGATCGAACAACTGAGCGACATCCCCTGCCGGGGCGGAAGCTGCGTGGTGGACCCCTACGGCCACTATGTAACGCAGCCGGTGTGGGACAAGGAGGACATCATCTACGCCGATCTGGATATGCAGCAGGCCATTGCCAGCCGCATGGAGTTTGACGGCGTGGGCCACTATGCCCGGCCGGACGTACTGGAATTGCGGGTCCATGAATAAACAGACAGCCGCCCTGACGGAAATTCCCGTCGGGGCGGCTGCTGCCGTCTTACCAAAGAAAAACAGGCCTCCTCTTGGTAGAGGAGGCCTGTTGCTTCGGAGTGATTTTTTTACAGATGCAGGACCCGGTCCCGGATCTCCTGAGTCCGGCCCTGATTCCAGAACTGGGTGCCGATATAGCCGCAGGTCCGGCGGGCCACGTTCATCTTATCCTGATCCGTGTTGCCGCACTTAGGGCACTTCCAGATGAGCTTGCCGTTGTCCTCTACGATCTGGATCTCACCGTCCCAGCCGCAGACCTGGCAGTAGTCGCTCTTGGTGTTCAGTTCGGCGTAGATGATGTTGTTGTAGATAAACTTCATGACTTCCAGCACGGCGGGGATGTTGTTCTGCATATCCGGAACTTCCACATAGCTGATGGCGCCGCCGGGGGAGAGGTGCTGGAACTGGGCCTCGAATTTCAGCTTTTCAAAGGCGTTGATCTCCTCCGTGACGTGGACATGGTAGCTGTTGGTGATGTAGCCCTTGTCCGTGATGCCCTCAATGATGCCGAACCGGCGCTGGAGACACTTAGCGAACTTGTAGGTGGTGGATTCCAGCGGCGTGCCGTACAGAGAATAGTCGATATTCTCCGCCTTTTTCCACTCTGCGCACTTGTCGTTCATCTTCTGCATGACAGACAGGGCAAAGGGAGTGGCGGCGGGATCGGTATGGCTCTTGCCGGTCATATATTTCACGCACTCGTAGAGACCGGCGTAGCCCAGAGAAATGGTGGAATAGCCGTTGAACAGCAGCTTGTCGATGGTCTCGCCCTTTTTCAGACGGGCCAGCGCACCGTATTGCCACAGAATGGGCGCGGCGTCGGAGGGCGTACCCTTCAGACGGTTGTGGCGGCATTGGAGGGCCTTGTGGCACAGCTCCAGCCGTTCCTCAAAGATCTTCCAGAACTTGTCCAGATTGCCGCCGGAGGAGAGGGCCACATCCGGCAGGTTGATGGTGACCACGCCCTGATTGAAACGGCCGTAGTACTTGTGCTTGCCGGGCTGGTAGTTCTTGGCGTTGGCAATGTTGCCGATACCCGCGTCGGTGAAGCGGTCCGGCGTCAGGAAGGAGCGGCAGCCCATGCAGGTATAGACGTCGCCCTTCAGCTCCCGCATCTTCTTCTCGGAGATGTAGTCCGGCACCATGCGGCGGGCGGTGCATTTGGCGGCCAGCTCTGTGAGATACCAGTAGGGGGCATCCTCGGTGATGTTGTCCTCCTCCAGTACGTAGATCAGCTTGGGGAAGGCAGGGGTGACCCACACGCCGTCCTCATTCTTCACGCCCTGATACCGCTGGAGCAGCATCTCCTCGATGATCATGGCCAGATCTTTCTTTTCTCGCTCGTTTTCAGCCTCGCCCAGATACATGAACACGGTGATGAAGGGAGCCTGTCCATTGGTGGTCAGCAGGGTGACCACCTGATACTGAATGGTCTGAACGCCGCGGCGGATCTCCTCCCGCAAACGGGTCTCCACCAGCTCCGTGATCTTTTCCGCACCGGGGTCCGCGCCGATGGAGGCCATTTCCGCCTCCACGATCTTACGGATCTTCTGACGGCTGACCTCCACAAAGGGGGCCAGATGGGTCAGGGAGATAGACTGGCCGCCGTACTGGTTAGAGGCCACCTGCGCCACGATCTGAGTGGCGATGTTGCAGGCAGTGGCGAAGCTGTGGGGCCGCTCGATGAGGGTACCGGTGATGACGGTGCCGTTTTGCAGCATATCCTCCAGGTTCACCAGATCGCAGTTGTGCATGTGCTGGGCGTAATAATCAGCGTCATGGAAGTGGATGATGCCCTCCCGGTGGGCTTCCACGATCTCCTGAGGCAGCAGGATGCGCTCCGTGATGTCACGGCTCACCTCGCCGGCCATGTAGTCCCGCTGGGTGGAATTCACCACCGGGTTCTTGTTGGCGTTTTCCTGCTTGGCCTCCTCGTTGCAGCACTCGATCAGGGAGAGGATCTTCTCGTCGGTGGTGTTGGAGCGGCGGACCAGAGAGCGGGTGTAGCGGTAGGTCACATAGTTCTTGGCCACCTCAAAGGCACCGTGGGCCATGATCTGGTACTCCACTAAATCTTGTATTTCCTCTACGGAGGGGGAGCGGTTCATCTTCAGGCAGGAGAACTCCACGCTTTCCGCGATCCGCTGGATCTGCATGGGGGTCATCCGGATGGACTCGTCCACGCTTTCATTGGCCTTGGTGATGGCCGCAATGATCTTGGTGATATCAAAGGTTACCTCCGAGCCGTTCCGCTTGATGACTGTCATGCTGATCTTCCTCCATTACATTTTGAAAGGGCGCACAGAACACCCCAATATTTTTGTAGCAAAAGAATCATAACATACAATATCTTGCGTTTCAAGGGCTGAAAACAGATTTGTAATATGTTATAAAAAGCGCGAGAAAACTTTGGCACCTATCTTTACCTCGGGGACAAAAGAGCGTATAATAATAAAAAATCAGGATCGGACAGGAGGAAATCAACGTGGATACGGTGCAAAAGCTGTTTCGCTTTTTAGACGAAAGCCCCACCTGCTACCATGCGGCGGCCAACGCCAAAGCGGCCTTGACGGCGGCGGGAGCAGTGGAACTGCGGGAATCTGAGCAGTGGAAGCTGGAAAAGGGGACACTATATGTTGTGGAGCGGGGTGACTCCGCTCTGGTGGCGTTCCGGGTGCCTGAGGGGCCGTTTCACGGCTTTTTGATGGCGGCGTCCCACAGCGATTCTCCCACCTTCAAGGTGCGGGAGACCGCAGAAGCGGCTTCCGCCGGCAATACCCTGCGGCTCAGCGTGGAGCCTTACGGCGGCGGTGTGTGGCGTGGCTGGCTGGACCGGCCCTTGTCTGTGGCGGGCCGGGTGATGATCCGGCAGGGAGACCGCCTTGTGAGCCGTCTGGTGAACATTGACCGGGATCTGCTGGTGATCCCCGGCGTGGCGATCCACATGGACCGGAGCGTGAACAAGGGAGCGGAGTTGAACCCGGCGGTGGACCTGTTGCCCCTGCTGGGCTGCGGAAAGGAGCCGGGGGCCTTCCGAAAGCTCATCGCCGAAGCGGCTGGGGTGCGGGAGGAGCACCTGCTCTCCACGGAGCTGTTCCTCTATCCCAGAACAAAAGCGGTGCAGACCGGCCTGAACGGGGAATTCATCGTTTCCCCCCGGCTGGATGACCTTCAATGCGTGTTCGGCTGTCTGGAGGGCTTTTTAGCGGCAAAGCCCGGCGGGAGCCTGCCGGTGCTGGCGGTGTTCAACAACGAAGAGGTGGGCAGCAGCACCCGTCAGGGGGCGGATTCCACCTTCCTGACCGATGTGCTGGAGCGGATCGCCCACGGCTGCGGCCTTGACAGCGAGGGCTGGAAGGCGGCCGTCGCCAACAGCTTCATGGTGTCGGCGGACAATGCCCACGCCATCCACCCCGCCCACCCGGAGTATGCCGACAAGGGGGAGTTCCCGGTGCTGGGCGGCGGCATCGTCATCAAGTACAACGCCAACCAGCGCTACACCACGGACGCCGTATCCGGGGCGGTGTTTCAGGCTATCTGTCAGGAGGCGGGGGTGCCGGTCCAGCGATACAGCAACCGGGCGGATCTCCCCGGCGGCTCCACTCTGGGCAATATCTCCACAGCCCATCTCTCCGTCCCCACCGTGGACATCGGCCTGCCTCAGCTGGCTATGCACAGCGTCTGCGAGACGGCGGGGGCGGCGGATACGGACCATCTGGTAAAAGCCATGACCGCCTATTTTTCCAGAGATTTTCACCGCGACCGTAACGGCGGCATCGTCTTTTGACAGGGAGGGCCTATGAAGCTACTTTTCAAGCAGCGGTTTTTCTCGTGGTTCGACAGCTATGACATTTATAACGAGGCGGGGGAGACGGTCTACACCGTGGAGGGCAAACTCTCGTGGGGCCATTGCCTTCACATTCTTGACGCCGCCGGGAACCACATCGGCACGGTGAAGGAGCGGGTGCTGACGCTGCTGCCCAAATTCGAGCTGTACGAAAATGATGAATATATCGGCAGTATCCAAAAGGCGTTTACCTTTTTCGCCCCAAAATTCGACATTGACTGCAACGGCTGGCAGGTTCAGGGCAGCTTCATGGAATGGGACTATCAGGTAACGGAGCCTTGCGGGGCGCTGGTGGCCACCGTCACCAAGGAGCTGTTCCACTGGACGGATACCTATGTCATCGACGTGGTAAACCCCGCCGACGCCCTCCGGGCGCTGATGCTGGTGCTGGCCATCGACGCGGAGAAATGCTCCAGAAGTAACTGAATATACAGAAACCAAGGCCGGACGCTTGTGCGTCCGGCCTCGGTTATGTCAGTCGGGTTGTCTTTGAAACACGCCGTACCAGTCGGGGTCCTTTCGGAACAGCGCCGCCGCTTTAGCGACGGCGGCCTCCCGGTCGGCGGGACCGCTGACCAGAAACCGTCCCGTGTCAGGGTCGAAGGTTCCGGTGGAGGTATGGCCCGCCTTGTCGGAGACCTCCATGATCAGCCCCGCAAAGTCTGACCAGTCCCGGTCAGCCCGCAGGTGAAAGAGGTCCCGGGTGCAGGTTTCCCCGCTGGGACGCCGGCTGAATGCGGTGCCGAGGGACTTCTTGTCGGAAAAGGAGACACGGAACGTCCACCCCTCCTGACCGCTTTCAAAGCCGCTGACGGCAAAGGTGCCCTCAAAAACGCCGTAGCCCAGCAGATTCCGGGTGTCGTGACCGCAGATCACGACCGTGTGCTCCACGGCGTATGCCGGATCATCGAACCGGTATTCCGTGGCAGTGACAGTGGTATCAATCTTCCGGGCAAAGGGCAGACAGATGACGGCTGTCAGCAGAACCGCAAGCACGCAGAGAACCAGAATGACGCGCTTTTTCATAGGGACTCCTTTCAGATGGGGAGGGTTTATTCCTCCGGTTCCGTGGAAGTTTCAGCTTGTTCCGCGGCAAATTCTTCCTTGGCCTGCGCCAGAATTTTCCGCTCCGCCTTGGTGGTGAGCTTCGATTCGTCAAAATTCGCAAACAGATCCGGACGGCGGGTCATGGTGCGCTTGTAGCTCTCCTTTTTCCGCCACGCGGCAACCTTGGCATGATCCCCGGAGAGAAGGATCTCCGGTACGGCCCGGTCATGCCACACGGCGGGCCGGGAATACTGGGGATATTCCAGCAGACCGTCCCAGTGGGATTCCTCCTCAAAGCACTCGGCGTCCGGCAGCACACCGGGCACCATGCGGCACACGGCGTCCGCTACTGCCATGGCGGGGATCTCTCCGCCGGTGAGCACGAAATCGCCCATGGACAGTTCCTCGTCCACACACGCGTCGATGAACCGCTGGTCGATGCCCTCGTAGTGGCCGCAGACTAAAATCAGGTGGTCATATTGGGCCTTCAGTTCTCTGGCGACGGACTGGGTGAAGGTCCGACCGCAGGGGGACATGAAGATGGTCCGGCCGGGGCCATAGGTGTTGACAACGTGCTCCCAGCAGCGGAACAGGGGGTCTGCCTGCATCACGGCCCCACGGCCTCCGCCGTAGGGGTAATCGTCCACCTGCATCTGCTTGTTGGTGGTGTAGGCACGGATCTGATGGGTGCGGATGGCGATATAGCCCCGCTCCTGCGCCCGGCCTAAGATGCTGACGTTCAGCATGGCGTCCACGGATTCCGGGAACAGGGTCAAAATGTCGATCTGCATGTCCATTTACAGCCCCTCCCAGACCTTGACCTCCATCCGTCCCCCGTCCAGATCAACGGAGCGGATAAAGGCATCCTTCACGGCGGGGATCAGGATCTCCCGCTCACCCTTGACGGTGTAGACCTTGCTGGCGGGGTACTCGTCCACCGCCGTCAGAGTTCCTAACAAGGCGCCGGTGTCGCAGTCATAGACCTCCAGCCCCAGCAGTTCATCGTCGAAATACTCCCCCTCCGGGAGAACGATGTCGGCCCGGCGGAGGAACAGGTCTTTATTTTTATAGGTCAGGGCGGCGTTCATATCGTCCACGCCGGGGAGCTTCAGCAGCACCAGCTCCTTGTGGACGTGATTCGCCGTGGGGGTGATGGGCTGACCGTCGATATAAAAGGTTTTGCAGCGGGTCAGCAGCGCGGGGGAGACCCGGCGGGGCTGCACCCGCACCTCACCCCGGATGCCGTGGGCGTTGACGATGCGGCCTACCCGGATAAATTCCTGCTTCATAAAGCACTCCTTGTCTGTGTTTGATTTCTTGCCTGTTATTATATACGTTTTCGGCGGGGCAGGCAATAGAAACCTGATTTCTGAAAAAATGGGAGACTTTTTTGACGGAGATCTGCGCTTTCGTGCAATCAGCGTCTTGACGGACGGAAAAAAAGAGGGTATAAGTAATACGTTTTGCATACTGAAGAAGAGAGGAATCGTTTATGGAGACAAAACGTGCCAGTTGGGCCAGCAATCTGGGCTTCCTGATGGCGGCCATCGGCTCTGCGGTTGGCTTGGGTAATATCTGGGGCTTCCCCTACAAAATGGGTAAGTCCGGCGGCTTCGCGTATCTGGCGGTCTATGCGCTGCTGGCAATTTTCGTGGGCTTTATCGTCATGGCCTCGGAGCTTGCCATGGGCCGCAAGACCGGACAGGGCGCCATGGGCACCTATCACGCCCTGACGAAGAAATTCCGGTGGATCGGCTGGCTGGCGCTGTTCTCTCCCTTTGCGGTGATGGGCTTTTACGCGGTGCTGGGCGGTTACTGCATCGAATATATGGCCCTGAACCTCAGCAACCTTGCCTTCGGCAGCGAATCGCTGGCCACCGGCGGGGAGCTGTTTGCCGCCATGCTGTCCAATCCTGCCGGAGCGGTGCTGTTTGCCGCCCTGTTTCTGGCTCTGTGCTATCTTATCAACCGGAGCGGCATTTCCGGCGGCATTGAGAAGTTCAATAACGTGGGTATGCCCACGCTGTTTGTCATGCTGGTGGTCATCATCATCCGCTCCCTGACCCTGCCCGGTGCTATGGAGGGGCTGAAGTTCATGTTCGTGCCGGGATACGCTGTGGAAGCCGGGTTTGTGGCGGAGACGCCCAGCCTGCTGTCTGTGTTTGCCAGCGCCGGCGGGCAGATGTTCTTCTCCCTGTCTCTGGCGATGGGCGCCATGATCACCTACGGCTCCTACCTGAACCAGAAAGAGGATCTGGTGAAAAACTCCGCGATCATTGTGTTTGCGGATACGCTGGTGGCTACTATGGCCGGTATCGCGGTGATCCCCGCTGCCGTGGCCAACGGCATTGCCAGCGGAACGCCGCTGGACCAGATCAAGCTGGGCGGCCCGAACCTGCTGTTTGTCACCTTACAGGATGTGTTCCGGGCCATGGGCACCGCCGGCGCGCTGTTCGGCGTGATCTTCTATCTGCTGGTGCTGATCGCCGCCATTTCCTCCGCCATCGCCCTGATCGAGGTGGACATCACCTATTTCCTGGACCGGGCGGAGCAGAAAGGCAGAAAGGGAAACCGCCCCAAGGTGGCGTTTCTGGTCTGTCTTGCCATTTTCGCGGTGTCGGTGCTGGTAGGGATCGACGGTCTGGGTACCACCGGTGTGTTCCCCTGGCCTGCGACCGCCGGCTGGAACGATTCCATGCTGGACTTTGTGGATATGCTGTCTGAGGGCCTGGCCATGCCCATCGGCGCTTTGATGATGAGCATTATGGTGGGCTGGGAGATCCGTCCTCAGACGGTTCTGGACGAGCTTCATATCGGCTATACCGGCAGGATCGACACCTTCTATCGGATCTGCATCAAGTATATCACGCCCATCGGTATGCTGCTGGTGCTGGCGGGACAGGTGAACGAATTCTTCTCACTGAACTGGTTCTGATTGGTTCTGAATTGATTGAATCTATCGATAGGAAGATAGATTTTCCACAACGGTAAGGAAGAGTGTGCGCGGGAAACCCAAGAAGGGTGTCCTGCGTTGTTGAAATAATACATTTTCAGAACTTTTATAAAGTACTGAAAATGAATTCAGCGGGGAGAAAAGATTTTTCGACACGATGAATCAAGGGAACGGTTATTCCGTTCCCTTGATTTTTTACTATTACTATGTTCCGCTTTTCAGCAGGCCGGCCAAATAGCCGCTGGACCATGCCCATTGCAGATTGTAGCCGCCGCAGTCACCGTCGATGTCCAGCACCTCCCCGGCGGCGTATAGTCCCGGCACCAGGCGGCTTTGGAGGGTTTTGGGGTCGAATTCTGCGGTGTGGATACCGCCTGCCGTGACCTGTGCGCCGTCAAAGCCCAGTACGCTGACCACCGGCAGGGCGAAGTCCTTGGCGGCCCCTGCGATCTTCCGCAGATCGGCGGGGGACAGGGACGCTACCAGGGCGGTCAGTCCATAGCCTGCGTACCGCAGGACCGTGCGGCCCAGACGGTTGTGGAGCACACCGGCCAGCAGGTTTTCCGTGGTCAGCTCCGGCATGGAGCTAAGCCGCCTGCGGAGCAGCTCCTCGATTTCCGGTGCGGAACACTGGGGCAACAGGTCGATGTGAAGCGTCAGGGGGCCTTTTTCCGTGGCGGCGGATCGGGACAGCTCAAACACGGCGGGGCCGCTGACACCGAAGTCGGTAAACTGAACTTCACCCCGGCTGGCGGCCACGGCGTCCCGGTTCCGGCAGAGACGGAGGTCGGCGTTGGCCCGGACGCCCTTCAAAGCCTTGACAAAGGTGTTGTCGGTCTTGATCTGTACCAGCGCGGGATACAGCTTGGTGACGCTGTGGCCCAGGGATTGCAGCAGCTCGTAGCCGCTGCGGGTCCCGCCCAGCTTACCGCCGGCCATGCCGCCGCAGCAGACGATGACCCGGTCCGCCGGGAGGGTTTCCTCGGCGGAGAGGACGGTGAACCCCCGTTTCGTTTTCTTCAGGCCCGTCACCTCAAACCCGGCGCGGGTCGTGACCCCGGCGGCGTCGGCGGCGAAGCGCAGCACGTCCACCACGCTGCCCGCCTGATCGGAGTAGGGATAGACCCGGCCATTGTCCTCCGCCGTTGTCAGAAGGCCCAGACCGTGAAAGAAATCCAGCGTGGCATCCAGACTCAGCGCTTCAAAGGCGGGGCGGATGAAAGCGGCGTCCTGTCCGTGATAGTAGGGAAGGCCCATGTTCAGGTTGGTGAGGTTGCAGCGGCCATTGCCAGTGGAGAGCAGCTTGCGGCCAACACGGGCTTGCCGCTCCAGCAGCGTGACGCTATGGCCGCCCTTGGCGGCGGTGATGGCGGCCATGAGGCCGGAGGCCCCGCCGCCGATAACGATGACATTCATGGTTGGCTCCTTTCGCCGCAATTCGGCACAGGAATATTGTTACGCTGTTCATTATACGGGACCTGAGCAGAAAAGACAAGAGCGGTCTGGACTTCCAACATAAGCAACGTTAATGACAAGGCTTATTGTGAAAGCATACCATAAATCAGCCTGTAAAGCATCCGTTTTTTGCCAACACCTGCTAAAGATACTAAAAATTTGGAAAAATGGTTGACAATGGCGAAAAGCGGTGCTAATATGCAGTCAAAATTGAATCGCTTGATAGAGGCGCGGTATCCATCAGTACCCTCCGCAAGGCCAGCGCAGCCGTGGAGTGGGAAAGGGGCCACCGCCGAAGTGTCAGGACAATGCCTGTTGTCCGGATGCTGGGTCGGCAGAGAAGATCTGCCGGACTGTCACAAGAATTTTTTGTGAAGCGCTATCATTGGCTGTTCGGAGACGTCCTATTTTCAAGGGACAGATTTTCCGTATATTCCATGAACCGCTTGGCAAAGCGGTTCATTTTTTTCATCATTCCTCGCCGGCGGGGAAGAAAAACGCCGGACAAGAAGGAGACAGTATGAGAAGAAGATGGATGAGCGCGATTCTGGCCCTGACCATGGCTCTGGCCCTCACCGCCTGCGGCGGCGACAGCAGCAGTTCCTCCAACAATGACAGCACCCCCGCGGAGTCCACCCCCGCCGCTCCCGCCGTGGAGATCCCCCCTGTGGAGGATCTGACCGGCACGGATACCAGCGCCATTCCGGGTCTGGAGGACGGTGTGCTCACCGTTGGCATGGAGTGCGCCTACGCGCCCTACAACTGGACCCAGATGGACGATTCCAACGGCGCGGTGCCTATTTCCAACGTCCCCGGCGCTTACGCCAACGGCTACGATGTGATGATCGCCCAGCGCATCTGCGAGACCTACGGCTGGGAGCTTGAGATCGTGTCCTCCGCGTGGGATTCCCTGTGCCCCGCCGTGCAGTCCGGCACCATGGACGCCAACATTGCCGGTCAGTCCATGACCGCCGACCGCATGAATGAAGTGGATATGGCAGGTCCCTACTACTACGCTACCATCGTGGTCCTGACCACCAAGGACAGCCAGTACGCCAACGCAGCCTCTATCGCTGATCTGGCCGGCGGCACCTGCACCTCCCAGTCCGGCACCATCTGGTATGATTCCTGCCTGCCCCAGATCGAGAACACCAATCTGCTGGCTCCTGCCGACAGTGCCCCCGCAATGATCATGCAGCTCCAGACCGGCGCTGTGGACTATGTCTGCACCGATATGCCCACCGCTCTGGCCGCCGTCGCCAAGGATGACAATCTGGTGATCCTGAACTTCTCCGGCACCGACGGCGACTTCCAGTTTGCTACTGAAGAAGAGCGGGCCGAGAACGTGAACATCGGCATCTCTGTCCAGAAGGGCAACACCCAGCTGGCCGACGCCATCGACACCGTCCTCTCCGTTCTGAATGAGGAGCAGTTCAACGCCCTGATGGATCAGGCTATTTCCATTCAGCCTGAGATCTGAGTGACCCGCCGGGGGTCTCCGGACCCCCGGTGATCCCAAGAAACGCCCCGGCGCGGGGCCTCGCTGATTATTACAGATGATTGGAGACTGACCATGGATAAGTTTGTGAAGCTGGGACAGGATATGGTCCTGCTGTGGAGCAAGTACAAGGTGATGTACTGGGCCGGTATCTGGAATACACTGAAACTGGCCTTCCTCGCCACACTGATCGGCTGCTTCATCGGACTGCTGTGCGGTGTGCTGAATACCATTCCTTATACGAAGAAGGACCCTCTGCCCAAGCGGTTCCTGCTGAAGCTGCTGCGGATCATCATCCGCATTTATGTAGAGGTGTTCCGGGGGACCCCCATGGTGCTGCAATCCGTGTTCATTTACTACGGCCTGCCCTACTTCTCCAATAACGCCCTCCGGTTCGACAATATTTTCGCCGCCGCGCTTCTGATCGTGGCCATCAATACCGGCGCGTACATGGCGGAATCCGTCCGGGGCGGCATCATTTCCATTGACCCCGGCCAGACCGAGGGGGCCAAGGCCATTGGCATGACCCATTTCCAGACCATGGTGAACGTCATCATGCCCCAGGCCCTGCGGAACATCATGCCCCAGATCGGCAACAACTACATCATCAACGTGAAGGACACCTCCGTCATGTTCATCATCGGCTTTACGGAGTTCTTCGCCCAGCACCGCTACATCGTGGGCGTCAACAATATGTACTTCCCCTCCGCCACCATTGAAATGATCGGCTACCTGGCCCTGACACTGATCGCATCCCTGATCCTGCGGCTGGTGGAAAAGCTCATGGACGGCTCCGACAGCTACGAGCTGGCCCAGGGAGATCAGCTGGTGATGGCGGCGGGCACTTACAGCCATCCTGACCGGGGAACACCCTTTGACGAGGTCAACCGGGAATACACCGGCGAGGAAAAGAGAAACCGCATCCGCATCGGCCTGAAAAACCGCAACGGCAGCACGAGAGGAGGACGCTGATATGAGCGAGAATATCTTAGAGATCCGTCACCTCGGCAAGTCCTTCGGCACCCATGAGGTTTTGCGGGATATTGACTTTACTGTCAAGAAGGGCGACGTTATTTCCATCATCGGCGCTTCCGGCTCCGGCAAGTCCACGCTGCTGCGGTGTGTCAACCTGCTGGAGACCCCCAGCAGCGGTCAGATCCTCTACCATGGCACCGACGTGGCGGGCCGGGGCGTCAACGCCCCGGAGTACCGCTCCCATGTGGGCATGGTGTTCCAGTCCTTCAACCTGTTCAACAATATGTCGGTCCTCAAAAACTGCATGGTGGGACAGATGAAGGTCCTCAAGCGCAGCAAGGAGGAGGCCCGGCAGCAGGCCATGAAGTATCTGGAAAAGGTAGGCATGGCCCCCTACATCAACGCCAAGCCCCGGCAGATCTCCGGCGGTCAGAAGCAGCGGGTGGCCATTGCCCGGGCACTGGCCATGGACCCGGAGGTGCTGCTGTTCGATGAGCCTACCTCCGCTCTGGACCCGGAAATGGTGGGCGAGGTGCTGAACGTCATGCAGGCGTTGGCCCAGGAGGGCATGACCATGCTGGTGGTGACTCACGAGATGGCCTTCGCCCGGGATGTCAGCTCGCAGGTGGTATTTATGCACCAGGGCGTGATCTGCGAACAGGGCACACCGGCACAGGTCTTTGGCGCCCCCCAACAGCAGGAGACGAAGGAGTTCCTGGCTCGTTTCCGGGGCGTGGAATAAGGAGACTGCAATCGTAAAAGAGACCCCGGCGGCTGTTGAAACAGCCGCCGGGAGTTTTGGCTATTTTGCTTCAGAAACCGGTCGGAAAAGCTGCGCAGTACTCAAATAAAACAAAAAGATAAAACACAGCCCGCTGTTTGAAAACAGCGGGCTGTAAACATTCGGGAATACGCAGGTGCTTACATGGATTCGTGGAAGGTGCGCTTGACCACCTCCAGCTGCTGCTCGCGGCTCAGGCGGTTGAAGTTCACGGCGTAGCCGGACACGCGGATGGTCAGCGTAGGATACTTTTCCGGGTGCTCCATAGCGTCCAGCAGGACTTCGCGGTTCATCACGTTCACGTTCAGATGGTGCGCGCCCTGCACGAAATAGCCGTCCAGAATCTGCACCAGATTGCTGCGGCGTTCTTCGGCGGTTTTGCCCAGTGCGTTGGGCACAATGGAGAAGGTGTTGGAAACACCGTCCTGGCACACGGCCCGGTAGGGGATCTTGGCTACAGAGTTCAGGCTGGCCAGCGCGCCGCTTTCATCCCGGCCGTGCATGGGGTTGGCGCCGGGGGCGAAAGGTTCGCCCGCCTTGCGGCCGTCAGGGGTGGAGCCGGTCTTTTTGCCGTACATCACGTTGCTGGTGATGGTCAGGGCGGACAGCGTGTGAATGGCACCCCGGTACAGCGCGTGCTTTTTCAGCTCGGCAGAGAAGTAGGAAACGATCTCCACGGCGATATCGTCCACCCGGTCATCGTCATTGCCGTACTTGGGGAAGTCGCCCTCGGTGACGAAATCCACCGCAATGCCGTTTTCATTGCGGACGGGCTTCACCTTGGCAAACTTGATGGCGGAGAGAGAGTCGGCGGCGATGGAAAGACCCGCCACGCCGAAAGCGGCCAGCCGCTCCACCAGCGTATCGTGGAGGGCCATCTGGCTGGATTCATAGGCGTATTTGTCATGCATAAAGTGGATGATGTTGATGGTGTCCACATACAGCGCGGCAACGTAGGAGAGCACCTTCTTGTAGTTCGCCAGCACCTTGGGATAGTCCAGCACCTCGTCATCGTCCTTCTGGATCTCGGGGATGACCAGCAGGCCCTTCTTCTCGTCCACACCGCCGTTGATGGCGTACAGAAGGCTCTTGGCAAGGTTGGCGCGGGCACCGAAGAACTGCATCTGCTTGCCTACCGCCATAGCGGATACGCAGCAGGCGATGCAGTAGTCGTCGCCGTACATGGGGCGCATAATGTCGTCATTTTCGTACTGGATGGAGTCGGTGTCAATGCTCATTTTGGCGCAGTAGCGCTTGAAGGCGTCGGGGAGGTTCTGGCTCCACAGAACAGTCAGGTTGGGCTCGGGAGCGGTGCCCAGATTGGTGAGGGTGTGGAGATAGCGGAAGGTGTTGCGGGTCACCAGAGTGCGGCCGTCGATGCCCATGCCGCCCAGAGACTCGGTGATCCAGGTGGGATCACCGCCGAACAGCTCATTGTATTCCGGGGTGCGCAGATGGCGCACCAGCCGCAGTTTGATGATGAACTGGTCGATCAGCTCCTGCGCGCCGGCTTCGTCCAGCGTGCCGTTGTCCAGATCCCGCTGGATGTAAATATCCAGGAAGGTAGCGGTGCGGCCCAGGCTGGTGGCAGCGCCGTTGTTTTCCTTTACACCGGCGAGATAGGCCATGTACAGGCTCTGCACAGCGTCATGGGCGGTCTCGGCGGGCCTGGTGATGTCACAGCCGTAGCCCTTGGCCATCAGGGCCATCTCCTGCAGAGCGCGGATCTGCATCTGCACTTCTTCCCGCAGGCGGATACGCTCGTCGGTCATAGCGCCGTCCAGAGCGTCCAGATCCTTTTTCTTCTCTTCAATCAGAAAATCAGTGCCGTACAGGGGGACACGGCGGTAGTCACCCACGATGCGGCCACGGCCGTAAGCGTCGGGCAGGCCGGTGAGCAGGCCCACGGTACGGGCCACCCGGGTGCGGTGGGGATAGGCATCGAACACGCCGTCATTGTGGGTCTTGCGGTAGGTTCTGAAATGCTTTTCAATTTCGGGGTTCAGCTTGTAGCCGTACTGCTCCAGAGCGGATTCGGCCATGCGCATACCGCCGTACAGGTTTACGATGCGCTTCAGGGGAGCGTCGGTCTGCAGGCCGACGATCACCTCATTGTCCCGGTCAATATAGCCGGGAGCGAAGTTGTTGATGCCGGAGATGGCATCGGTTTCCACATCTAAGATCCCCTTGCGCAGCTCCTCTAAAATCAAGGCGTGGGACTTGTCCCAAACCTTCTGAGTTCGTTCGGACGTTGGGGCCAGAAAGCTCTCGTCACCGGCATAGGGGGTGTAGTTCTTCTGAATGAAATTACGCACGTTGACGAGATGACGCCACTCGCCGGTACGAAAGCCCTTCCAGGCGCTGCAGTTTACATCAATAGGCATCGTTTTATACGCTCCTGTCTATTTTATTTAAATATGGAATTCACGGTCAAATCGCTGCTGCCAGTCAGCCAAGGCTTCCGGCGGAAGGGCGGGTACGTCCTCTAAGGAATACGGGATACCCAGTGCATGATACTTGTTCGCACCCAGCGTGTGGTAGGGCAGCAGCTCCACCCGCTGAATGTTGTGGATCGTATGCAGATACGCGCGCAGCCCTTCCAGATGGGCGTCGGAATCCGTGAGTCCGGGGACCACCACGTGACGGATCCAAAGAGGCGTACCGGCCTTTTGCACGGCGGAGAGGAATTGTAAAAACTCCTGCGGAGACTGTCCCGTGATGCTGTGGTAGCCGTCCAGCGAGAAGTGCTTGATGTCCAGCAAGACGAGGTCAGTATGGGCCAGAATTTCCTCGTAGCCGCCGCAGCCGCAGCCTGCGGTGTCAATGCAGGTGTGGATGCCCGCGTGTTTGCACAGGAGCAGGACCTCACATAAAAAGTCCTTTTGCAGGAGCGGCTCGCCGCCGGAGAAGGTGACGCCGCCGTTATCGCCGAAATACGGCTTGAAGCGGAGAAGCTTGTTCACCAGCTGTTCAGGCGTGAAGATCTGCTCTTTTCCGCTGCGCATGGCCCAGGTGTCGGGGTTGTGGCAGTAGCGGCAGCGCAGGCGGCAGCCCTGAAAGAACACCACCGTGCGAATACCGGGGCCGTCCACAAGACCCATGGATTCAATGGAATGGATGTATCCCTCGATCAAATAGAAAAACCTCCTTTTCAACAGATCAAATGATCCGTATAAAAAGAAAAAGCCGCACCGATCTGAGCTTTTTCTGCCCAGACGGTCGGCTGGTTTCACGATCATACTCCATGTGGTAACATCCACTTCCGTCAGTCATATGATCACCATGCCCATAGTATATGGGCTTTGGAAGCTTTTGTCAAGCACCAACGCGCGGTGACTTTCTCAACGTGTATACGCCGGAGGAGTGGAATGCAGCGCGGCAGATAGCCAGAGCTTTGCCCGCAAGCTGAACAGGGAAGGGATCAGACTCTATGGGTGACAGCCTGCGCTATCAGGACTGCTTTGAAAAGCGGCACATGACCTGCGCGGTGCGGAAATCTTAAATGGAGTGTGACGGCGGGAACGATTTAGTTGTGCGGCAGACAATGGAGAAAATGCGAAAATGCAAGGTTCAACTTTATAGCGACCGAAAGGTTATACGGGCCGCTCCGAAATGCCACAGCTGTTTGAATATTTCGCCTGTATGCAAAAGAAAACACACCCGTTGACACAGGGTTGGTGTCGCAGCGGGCAGATACATGGGAGATGATGGCGTTTTACCGCAAAAACAGCATATACCATTATTTCATAGCAAACTATTGAAAAAAGTTATAGGCCATTCGACGAACTTTATGTGGAACTTTTTTGCTTCGACAGCCTATTATACTGTATTTACAGTATTTACAGCGGTAGGAGGGCCGTATATTTGCCAGAACAGGATGGGGGACCGGGACAGGGGATGCGGCATGCATTAAGTAAAAATAACGTAAATGCTTTGCTGTCGACAAAGCGCTTACGTCATTTGAAACATTTTTGGACTTGCAAACTTGCAATGTGTAGAGTTATAATCATATCAAGAACGTAGCTGTATTAATATGGCCTGCCCCTCAGTAGGAACGGAGGAGCAGTTTCTAAGATACAGCTTGCTCAGTAGGCTGATCCGCCCGATTAGGGGCCCACCTCAAAGGGCGGAGAGTCTTCGCGTTAAATACAGGGAAGAATAATAGGAGGAATTACGTTCATGGCAAAAAACAAAGTGTTTAAGACGATGGACGGTAATGAGGCTGCCGCATACGTATCTTATGCGTTTACCGAAGTAGCTACCATTTACCCCATCACTCCTTCCAGCCCCATGGCTGACCATGTGGATGCATGGGCTACCAATGGCAAGAAGAACCTGTTTGGCCAGCCCGTAAAGCTGGTCGAGATGCAGGCGGAGTCCGGCGCGGCCGGCGCAATGCACGGCTCTCTGGAGACCGGCTCCCTGACCAGCACCTACACTGCTTCTCAGGGCCTGCTGCTGATGATCCCGCCCATGTACCGTATCGCCGGCTCTCAGCTGCCCGGCGTTATGCACGTCTCTGCCCGTACCGTGGCAACCCACTCTCTGTCCATCTTCGGTGATCATTCCGACGTTATGGCCTGCCGCCAGACCGGTTGGGCACAGCTGGCTTCCGCCAGCGTGCAGGAGAGCATGGACTTGGGCGCCGTTGCCCATCTGTCCGCCATCAAGGGCTCCATCCCCTTCCAGCATTTCTTCGACGGCTTCCGGACCTCTCACGAGATCCAGAAGATCGAGGTTCTGGACTATGAGGATCTGGGCAAGATGCTGGATTGGGACGCTGTTCAGCGCTTCAAGGATCATGCCCTGAGCACCGAGCATCCCACTCTGCGCAACACCCTGCAGAATCCCGATACCTTCTTCCAGTCCCGCGAGGCCTGCAACAGCGCCTATGATGCGCTGCCCGCCATTGTCGAGGAGTACATGGGCAAGATTAACGAGGTCACTGGCCGCAACTATCAGTTGTTCAACTACTACGGTGCTCCCGATGCTGAGCGCGTTGTGGTGGCTATGGGCTCCGTCTGCGAGACCCTGCTGGAGGTTGTTGATTATCTGGTGGAGCGCGGCGAGAAGGTCGGCTTCATTCAGGTCCATCTGTTCCGTCCCTTCTCCATGGAGCGTCTGCTGGAGAAGATTCCCGCTACCTGCAAGTGCCTGACCGTTCTGGACCGCACCAAGGAGCCCGGCGCTCCCGGCGAGCCTCTGTATCTGGACGTGTGCGACGCCCTGTGGGAAGGCAAGCGTACCAACATCGAGGCTCTGTGCGGCCGCTATGGTCTGGGCTCCAAGGATACCACTCCTGCCCAGATGAAGGCCGTGTTCGACAACATGAAGGGTGAGAAGAAGAACCACTTCACCGTCGGCATCAACGATGACGTTACGCATCTGTCCCTGCCCGTTGGCGAGAATATCGTCACCGCCGGCAAGTCCATCATCTCCTGCAAGTTCTGGGGTCTGGGCTCTGACGGTACCGTGGGCGCCAACAAGAACTCCATCAAGATCATCGGTGACCACACCGATCAGTACGCTCAGGCTTACTTCGAGTATGACTCCAAGAAGTCCGGCGGCGTTACCAAGTCCCACCTGCGCTTTGGCCATGAGCCCATCCACAGCACCTACTATGTCACCATGGCTGACTTTGTGGCCTGCCACAAGACCTCTTACATCAAGGACTTCGATATCGTTTCCGAGATCAAGCCTCACGGCACCTTCCTGCTGAACACCAGCTGGACCGGCGCTGAGCTGGAGGAGCATCTGCCCAACCGCGTGAAGCGTCAGATCGCCGAGCGTGAGATCAACTTCTACACCATCGACGCTACCGCTATCGCTATGGAGCTGGGCCTGGGCAACCGCACCAACACCGTGCTGCAGGCTGCCTTCTTCAAGCTCTCCGGCATCATCCCCATCGAGGACGCCGTGAAGTACATGAAGGCCGCTATCGTCAAGTCCTACTCCAAGAAGGGCCAGAAGATCGTTGACATGAACAGTGCCGCCGTTGACAAGGGCGTTAACGCTGCCGTGAAGATCAACGTTCCCGAGTCCTGGAAGACTCTGGCTGACGACACCAAGGCTCCCGATGCAAGCCTGCCTCACTACATCCGTGAGATCCAGATCCCCGTCAACAAGCAGGCCGGCGATGCCATCCCCGTGAGCGAGTTCATGCCCTACGCTGATGGTGTTACCCCCTCTGAGACTTCTAAGTATGAGAAGCGCGGCATCGCTGTGAAGGTGCCTCAGTGGATCCCCGAGAACTGCATTGGCTGCAACAAGTGCGCTCTGGTCTGCCCCCACGCCGCTATCCGTCCCTTCCTGCTGAACGCGGAGGAAGAGGCTGCAAAGCCCGCCGCCTTCGTCACCAAGGAGGCCAAGGGCAAGGGCTTCGAGGGCCTGACCTTCCGTATGCAGGTCGATCCTCTGGACTGCCAGGGCTGCGGCGCCTGCGCCAATGTCTGCCCCGCCAAGGAGAAGGCTCTGGTCATGGAGCTGCTGGATACCCAGATGCCCGAGCAGGAGAACTGGGAGCATGCCCTGACCCTGTCCACCAAGACCAACCCCATGGACAAGTTCACCGTCCGCGGTTCTCAGTTCGAGCGTCCTCTGTACGAGTTCAGCGGCGCCTGCGCCGGCTGCGGCGAGGCTCCTTACATGAAGCTTATGTCTCAGCTGTTCGGTGACCGGATGTTCGTTACCTCCGCTACCGGTTGCGCTTACGTTGTGGGTTCCTCCACTCCTTCCTTCCCCTATGTGGCCAATGAGAAGGGCCATGGTCCTGCCAACTCCAACTCCCTGTTCGAGGATAACGCCGAGTATGCCCTGGGCATGAAGCTGTCCATCGACCAGATGCGTCGTCAGATGGCTGCTCACGCCGAGGCTGTGGTGGCTTCTACCTCCGACGCTGCTCTGAAGAGCGCTCTTGAGGCTTGGCTGGCTGAGGGCGATAACGGCGACAAGACCCGTGCTCTGTCCGAGGCTGTTGTGGCTGCTCTGAACGCCACTGCTGAGACCTCTGATGATATCGCCTTCCTGAAGGCCAACAAGGATGCTCTGCCCAAGAAGAGCGTCTGGATGTACGGCGGCGACGGCTGGGCTTACGATATCGGCTTCGGCGGTCTGGACCATGTCCTGGCTTCCGGCGCTGACGTGAACGTTCTGGTTGTCGATACCGAGGTGTACTCCAACACCGGCGGTCAGGCTTCCAAGGCCACTCAGCTGGGTGCCGTGGCTCAGTTCGCCAACGGCGGTAAGAGAACCGGCAAGAAGGATCTGGGCGCCATCGCCATGACTTATGGCAATGTCTATGTTGCTCAGGTCGCTATGGGTGCCAACGAGCAGCACCTCATCACGGCTCTGAAGGAAGCTGAGGCACATCACGGTCCCTCCATCCTCATCGCTTACGCTCCCTGCATCAACCACGGTATCTCCAAGGGCATGAGCCAGGCTCAGCTGGAGGAGAAGCTGGCCAGCGAGTGCGGCTATTGGCCCCTGTGGCGCTATGTGCCCGAGCTGAAGGCCGAGGGTAAGAATCCGTTCATCCTGACCAGCAAGGAACCCAATGGCCAGTTGCTGGACTTCATGATGGGCGAGACCCGTTTCGCTTCTCTGACCAGAACCTTCCCCGAGACTGCCAAGGTCCTGTTTGCCGAGGCCGAGGAGTTCTGCGCTCAGCGCTATGCCAAATACAAGCATCTGGCTGAGCAGTAATTGTCGGTCAGAATCAGCACGAAACGTGAAATTGGTGTGAAAGCAAACCTTGCTTTCTGATGTAATCTCGTCTTGTATGGGTACAAGCTCAAATGCAGCAGCGACTCAGGAAAACAACTGAGGTTACATATCCGTTTTCTGTTTTTACTCTTACCATACTCTCTCCGCATAAAAGGCTCTCTGGCATAATGCCAGAGAGCCTTTTGCATATAATTGGGAAACGATCATGATGTACCGCTGTGCCGCGTTACCCGCACGGGCAGCGTATTCGATCACCATGCATTCCGCAACAGCAGGTTGCTTGTCATACCGATAACTTTGGGGTATGATGACCGTGAGGTGATGATCGCATGGATACAAAGGATATGATTCTGGAACTCAGGACAAAGATGGGACTGTCACAGGACGAGCTTGCGGAAAAGGTGTTTGTGACCCGCCAGGCGGTCTCGCGTTGGGAAAACGGTGAAACAACGCCGAATATCGAAACCCTGAAGCTGCTCTCAAAGCTCTTTGATGTCTCCATCAATACGCTGCTCGGCTCACCGAGACAGCTTATCTGTCAATGCTGCGGGATGCCCCTTGCAGACGGGGACATCAGCAGGGAGCCAGACGGCTTTTTCAATGAGGAGTACTGCAAGTGGTGCTATGCTGACGGCGAGTATATGTACCACGATTTAGACGATCTGATCGAGGTCTGCGTGCAGAACATGGCCAGCGAGGAATTTCCCGCCGAACAGGCGCGGGCCTACCTGAAGGATACGCTGCCCAAGCTCAATTACTGGAAGCGGTATGAAAACCTTGGCGGCGCGGAAGCCTTTGCGCAGTATAAGCAGACGTTGATGGATGAATTCAACGATCTGCATATTGACGGGATGCCCAAGGTGGAAAAGCTCAGCGCGCTTGTAGGCAAGTATATCAACCTTGCATACCGCCTTCCCAACGGAAAAACCGTCAAATTCCTTGACGATCAGGCGACCTACCTCGGCAACCAGCTGGAATGTGAGTTTGGCGGCGACCGCTGCTTCGGCATTGCCGCAAATATGGATTTTCTGCTGGTCTGCACCTATGAGGAAAACGGTAAAAACCCGGAGCTGGTCGTTTACAAGAAAAGATAGCAAAAATCAGATGCACGCCGTGAGACGTGCATCTGATTTTCTTTGACTGAACAGGCTGACGGAAAAGGGCGCGTCTGTGTGCCGATCCTGCAGGGAATCTGCCAGTGGGCAGGCATGTTCTGTAAGGACGCGGGCAAAACGCCCATGATCCAGCGCCAGCGGTGTGATTACCGGGCAGGTATTTGACTTGGATCGATCACACACCAGAAGCCGGCTGCACCTTCCGTGATGCGAACAGCCTTTTTGCAGTGAAACCCATCAAAAATTGACAATATGGCTCAAATCAGGTAGGATTGCAGAGAGAAAGCAGCTGGCTTTTGCGGGGAAGAACGTATTCATGGAGGCTTCTAATGAGTGAAATGATAGAGAATACAGGCATGGACCGGCAGAAATTGAAAACGTTCATCTTGGAAACCTATCCGGCAAGCGCGGACCGTCCGTGGCTCCAATATCCCAATTATGAGGTGTTCCGCCACAGCAGCAATCAAAAATGGTTTGCGGTGGTCATGGATCTGCCGAAAAGCAAGCTCGGACTGCAGGGTGAGGAGCGGATAGACGCTGTCAACTTGAAATGCGGTCCCATTCTGGCAGGTTCGCTGCTGATGGAGAACGGCTTTTTTCCAGCCTATCATATGCGGAAGGACAGTTGGATTACCGCTGCGCTGGATGGCAGTGTGGCGGATGACAAAATTAAAATGCTGCTCGATGTAAGCTATCAGGCAACAGCGCCAAAAGTACGCAAAAAAAGGGCTGACAGCGTTTGAAAGGGAAAACGGCAGCTGCTGAATCGAAAGGAAAAGGGGAGGGCAGGCTCCTCGGTGGGTTCAGACACGAGAGAATCTTAACGATTTTTAGCAAAAACACGTCTTGACAACGGGCAGAAAACCGTGTATTCTTCGTTCAAAAGGGAGTAGCTTGCACAGCTTTGTGTATCCGTTGGCGTCAGTACGGGCCGTTTGGCTCCGCTGCGGATTGAAATGGCGAGACTTTTGTATCAATGTGAAGGCATTGACGCAAAAGGGCTCGCCTTTTTTGCGTCCGCCGAAAGGAGACACAGTACATGAAGCAGGAAAAGAACATTTGGGAACAATCTCGCGTGGAGCTGTTCCAGAAACTGGATTGCCGGGAGACCGGCCTATCACAGGAGGATGCGGCGCTCCGTTTGTTGAAATACGGTGCCAACGAACTGCACGCCGGCAAGCAAAAGAGTGTTTGGCAGATTTTTCTGGGGCAGTTTGCGGATTTTCTGGTGTTGATCCTCATTCTGGCCGCCGTCATCTCCGCCTGTATGGGGGACGTAGAGAGTATGATCGTCATTCTGGCGGTCATCACCATGAATGCCGTTCTGGGAACCGTCCAGACGGTGAAGGCATCCGCGTCGCTGGATAGCCTGAAGCAGATGTCCGCCCCCACCGCCAAGGTACTGCGGGACGGTCAGATCGTACAGATCCCCGGCCGAGAGGTGGTTCCCGGTGATGTGGTCATATTGGAGGCGGGAGATTCCGTCTGTGCCGACGGACGCCTGTTGGAGTGTGCCAGTCTGAAATGCGCGGAGAGTGCTCTCACCGGCGAAAGCCTGCCGGTGGAAAAGGATACGGAGCCGCTCAGCGGAGAAACGGCCTTAGGCGACCAAAAGAACATGGTGTTCTCCGGCAGCTTTGTCACCTATGGGCGGGGCCGCTTTCTGGTGACGGCCACCGGCATGGACACGGAAATGGGCAAGATCGCCCAGCTTCTGAAAAACACGGAGGAACGGAAAACGCCGCTGCAGGTCAGTCTGGACCAGTTCGGCAGAAAGCTGTCCATCATCATTCTGGTGATCTGCGCAGTGCTGTTTGGCGTCAGCGTGCTGTGGCGGCACGAAAACGTGATGAACGCCTTCCTCTTCGCCGTCGCTTTGGCAGTGGCGGCCATCCCCGAAGCCCTCAGTTCCATCGTGACCATCGTGCTGTCCTTCGGCACCCGGAAAATGGCCAAGGAAAACGCCATCATCCGCCATTTGCAGGCGGTGGAGGGGCTTGGCAGCGTGTCAGTCATCTGCTCGGATAAAACCGGTACGCTGACCCAGAACCGCATGACGGTGCGCAAGCTCTACACCGGAGGCGAGGTGATCGACGCCAAGGACGCGGACTTCCGGGACCCGTTACAGGAGCCGCTGCTGCGGACGGCCCTGCTGTGCAGCGATGCGGTCATCAGCGGGGATACGGAGATCGGAGACCCCACGGAAACGGCACTGGTGCGGCTGGGGGAGACCAACGGCTTTGACGAGGATCTTGTCCGGGACCGCTGGCCCCGCCTGACGGAGATCCCCTTCGATTCCGACCGGAAAATGATGTCCACGGTCCACAAGCTGGCGGGGGGCTTGATGCTGGTCACCAAGGGCGCGACGGACGTGCTGCTGGACCGCTGCGTGGTGACGCCGGAGGAACGGACGAGGATCGAACAGGTCAACGAACAGTTTTCCAACGAGGGCCTGCGGGTGCTGGCCTTCGCCTGCCGCAGCGTGGACAGCACGGCCATCACTCTGGCGGATGAAAACGGCCTGACCTTCCTCGGCCTCATCGCCATGATGGACCCGCCTCGTGAGGAATCCAAGGCGGCGGTGGCGGAGTGTATCCGCGCCGGCATCCGCCCCATCATGATCACCGGCGACCACAAGATCACGGCGGCGGCCATTGCCCGTGAAATCGGTATTCTCCAAGACGGCACGGAGGCCGTGGAGGGCGCGGTCATTGACGGCATGAGCGATGAGGAGCTGCAGGACTTTGTGCCGAAGGTCAGCGTCTATGCCCGTGTGTCCCCGGAGCATAAGATCCGCATCGTCCGGGCGTGGCAGCAGCGGGGCAATCTGGTAGCCATGACCGGCGACGGTGTCAATGACGCTCCCGCTCTCAAGCAGGCGGACATCGGCGTTGCCATGGGCATCACGGGAACGGAGGTGGCCAAGGATGCCGCCGGTATGGTGCTGGCGGACGATAACTTCGCCACCATCGTAAAGGCCGTGAAGAATGGCCGGAACGTGTATGCAAACATCAAGCGGGCCATTCAGTTTCTGCTCTCTGGCAATACGGCGGGCATTTTGACGGTGCTCTACGCCTCTCTGATGGGACTGCCCGTGCCCTTTGCGGCAGTGCACCTGCTGTTCATCAACCTGCTGACGGACTCTCTGCCCGCCATCGCCCTTGGCTTGGAGCCTCACACCGACGAGGTCATGTCGGAAAAGCCCCGGCCCCGGAACGAAGGCATCCTGACCAAGCCCTTCCTGTTCAGCGTGGGCATCGAAGGACTGGTCATCGCCGCCGCCACCGTCACGGCCTTCTATCTGGGGCTGAACGCCGGCGGTGCCGCTGCTGGGCAGACCATGGCCTTCGCCACCCTGTGCCTGAGCCGGCTGTTCCACGGCTTTAGCTGCAAATCCCAGCATCCGGTGCTGCTGACCCGCCACTTCTGGAACAACCGTGCCCTGTTGGGTGCCTTTGCCATCGGCGCGCTGCTGTTGGGGCTGGTGCTGCTGGTTCCCGCGCTGGAACCGCTGTTCGCTGTTGCTCCCCTATCCGCTGGGATGGTGGGGGCCATCGTAGGACTGGCCTTCGGCTCCATGGTGGTCATCCAGCTTTTGAAGCTGCTGCGGCGGTAAGGCCGCAGGCATTGTGCGGTAAACAGAATCATGCCGAAAAATTTACCATTTCTTGATGGAAATCCGATTCCTTGCATGATACAGTAAAAGAAGATGGAATATTAACAAGAAGGGCAGGAGGAACAACATGGAGAAGACTCCCATCAATTTTAACGAGAAAAAAGGCTTCATCTGCGATATGGACGGCGTCATCTACCACGGCAACCGCATTCTGCCGGGGGTGGCGGAGTTCATTCAGTGGCTGCATGATGAGGACAAGGAATATCTCTTTCTTACCAACAACAGCGGCTATACGCCCCGGGAGCTGAACCAGAAGCTGGCCCGCATGGGCCTTGATGTGCCGGAGGAGCACTTCTATACCAGTGCACTGGCCACCGCCGCCTTCCTGCGGGAGCAGGCACCGGGCTGCTCCGTGTTTGCCATCGGCGAGGCGGGACTGCTCAACGCCCTCTATGACGCAGGCATCACCATGAACGATGTGAACCCCGACTATGTGGTGGTAGGCGAGGGGCGCAGCTATTCGCTTGACACCCTCACGAAAGCCACAAATCTGGTGATGCAGGGGGCCAAGCTCATCGGTGCCAACTCCGATGTCTCCGGCCCCATTGAAAACGGCATCGCCCCTGCCTGCCGTGCCCTCATCGCACCTATTGAGATGGCAACGGGCAAGCAGGCCTACTTCTGCGGCAAGCCCAACCCGCTGATGATGCGGACAGGGCTGAAAAAGCTGAACTGCCACTCCGGTGAGGCGGTGATGGTGGGCGACCGCATGGATACCGACGTGATCTCCGGCATGGAGAGTGGTATGTCCACGGTGTTGGTGCTCTCCGGCGTTTCCACGCGGGAGACCCTCAAGACCTACGCCTACCGCCCCAGCATCGTGCTGGACGGCGTGGGCGATATCGCCGCCATGGCCCGCAGAGAGAAGGCATAAACTGCACAACTCACTGTACCAGGCGCAAATCTGCAAAGTGGATGCAGAAATGGGAGGACGTTTTCGTCCTCCCTTATTTTTGCGATGCAAAAGCATAGTATAATAAGAAATGTGCCATTTCCTCGCCCCCTGCGGGGCAACCGGAAATAATGCACGAGAACTTCATGCACTGGCATTTGTGCATGTTCGTGATGCGCTGCTCATAAATAAAGTTTTATGCCTATGTTCACGCTGCCCGCAAGTCAGGTGAAGATTCAGACATCATTCCGACCGATCCCAGTAGGGATAATCCGTAAATACGAACTTGCCTGCCGCGTTTTTTCCAGTCGGCAGCTCCACATAGACTGTGCTGCCGTCCGGCGGCATGCTGACGCCCATCACCACCGTGAATTTCCCGGCGCCGTCATCCCGGACGTGATCCGCCCAGCTGTTGTAGGAGGTCTCACCCCTGTTTTTCTTGTACGCCGTATAGACGTTGCCGTTATATTCAAGCAGATCCTTGCTCGCAATGGCGGCATTCAGGGTCTTATCCGTAAATTCCTTGGAAAAGACCGCTAAGAATTTTTCTCGAACCTGTTCAATGGTGTAGACGCCGTCCCGGGCGGGGAACATGGGCAGGTACTTCCGCCCCTGAATTTGGACGGGACTCATGCCCTCGGAATACTCCCCGGCGAAGGTGAGGCGCAGCCAAAGACTTCGGGCCTGCTCCGACAGCTCCCACGCTTCCTCTTCGTACAGAGTCGAGCCGTCCTCCGGGTAAAATTCATACCCGTTCACACCTCGGAGACTTTCGATAATGACGGCTTACATTACCGGAAACCGTGTTGTCCCAGTATTCCGAGCGGATAAAATGCTCTAAATGGACACCGGTCTCCGTTTTATAGCCCTCGTAGACATAGCTCTGCGCGGACATACCGCTTTCCGACAGGGAAAAATGCTGGAACTCCATAGGCGCACCTCCGTGGTCGGCAAAATCACCGGGATCGTCGGAACCGCCGTTCTGTTTGGAGAAGCACGCGGAAAAAATCAGAGGAAAGATGCAGAGAAGCGCGAGACAGATCAGCAGCTTTTTCAAATTACATTCCCTCCTTATTTTGCGGAATCATGACAAGACTGACTTCGGTCATGGTAAAATCCTACAATTATAGTGCACCATCTTCCTTGCGGAATGAGATGATCCGGTTTGTGTGGTCGACCCAAATCGCGCAGATTTCCTGCGGGCGGCGGTCTTCTTTCATCGGCGGTTCTCCATGATATAATTTTAGATAAAACGGCTTGCCGCCTGTTGATGAGCAGACGGCAAGCCGTATGGCTGCTTCAGCAGCCTCGCATCCGGCGCACAACAGCGCGCCGAAGCTGTTTATTCAACGATGACAGAGGTGCCGGAAACGATCTTCTTGGGCTCCTTCTTGGGGATCAGGACGGTCAGCACACCGGATTCATACTTGGCCTTCACATCCTCGGCCTTCACATCACCCACATAAAAGCTGCGGGAGCAGGCACCGGCATAGCGCTCCTGACGCAGAACGCGGCCCTTCTTGTCCTCTTCGTCCTTGTCCAGACCCTTCTGGGCGCTGACGGTCAGATAGCCGTCCTTCACGTCCACATGGATCTCGTCCTTCTGGAAGCCGGGCAGCTCCACTGCGAAGCGGTAAGCCTTGGCGTCATCCGTTTCGCGGATATCGGTCTTCATCAGGTTTCTCTCGTGCTTGCCAAACAGGGGGCTGTGACCGCCGAAGAAACTGTTGTCAAAGAAATCGTCAAACATGTTTTCACCATAGATGCTGGGTACCATAATAATTCCTCCATTCGAGATGAAATTACAAAATTGAATCGCGGAAACAGGGCGGCACGTTCTGATCGCACAAGCAAACGCTGCCTGCGGCGATCTTCGACCCATCGGCTGCCATGCTCGGAATGTGCATCAGTTACTGCACATCACCCTGGCTGCTTCCTTTTTCCCTCTTTCTGCTGTATAGTTTATCTTTTTTCCTTGCAAAAACAAGAAACTGTGGGTACAATAAAAAAAGAGATGCTTGTGCTGAAAGCACAAGTGGAAAGGGGCTGAGGACGATGGGAGACACACAGTGGGAAAACTGCGGCGCTGAGACGCTACTGGAGGAATTCTTCGCGCAGGATGATCTCAGACAACTGGCGGAAAGCGCAGGCAAGATTCTGGACTGTCCGCTGCTGGTGCTGGACGATACCTTTCATGTGGCGGCATACCGCCTGCCGCAGGGATTCTCCGATGAGCTTTTTCAAAACGTTGTGAGCTGCGGCGAGATCACCTATGAAGCCGGTGTGCTTATCAGCAGAAGCCCGGCCCTTTCGGAAGGGCGGGCGGACTTTCTACAACTGCCGGGCAGTCCGTATCCCCGGCGGTTTGCGCTCCTTGTCAGCGCGGGGGTCCAGCTTGGCTGCCTCATCTGCGTGGACACGGACGGACATCTGGAAAAAATTCCCGCTCAGACATGGGAACTGGTGGAGCGCATCCTCGCCAAGCAGTTGTTTGTGGAGGCCAGCCGGCAGAACAAGCCCTTTGAGACCGCAGAGGACATACTCATGCATTTGCTGGACGGCGGCTTTTCCTCTGCTGCGTATTTTCAGCTTCAGGCCGCCAATACCTATCTTGCGGACTTCCACCCGCGGACCTTCGCATTGGTGGACCTGACGGCCTATCGCAGCGTTTACGCCGGGAAGTGCCGGTTGAAGGAGGTACTGGAGGCGCGGCTTCCGGACAGCCACCCCTTTCTGTACAAGGGCGATGTGTTCCTGTTCCTGCACGAGGACGAGGGGGCTCAGGCGTTTGATGCTCTGGCGGAGGAATTCCACCTTAAGGTCCTCATCTCCGAGCCGCTGGACGAGCTTTTCGACCTGCCCAAGCTTTACCCCACCGCGCGGGAAGCGCTGGAGCTGATGCGGGATGAGCGTTTTCACGGGGAACGGGTCTGCTCTGCGGCGCAGCTCCGCATACCTCTGCTGCTGAAAAATCTGGAGGGGCGCGGCGGTCTGATCTCCGTAGAACTGCGCCGCTTGGCCGCCCATGACCGGGAAAAGAACACGCAATACTGCGAAACGCTCTACTATTACCTGATTTGCTGTCGCTCTCTGAAAAAGACCTGCGATGCGCTCTACACCCACCGCAACACGGTGCTTTACCGCATCCGCAGGTTGCAGGAGGATTTCGACATTCCTCTGGATGACCCGTCCCTCCATGCCGACCTGCTGCTGGGCGTATCACTCATCCTGTTTGAAACCAAGGGACCGGATTTCTTCCTCAGTGCGCCGCAAGCTGAAGCGTAATATGCCGGAATTTTTGCAAACAGAAAAGGATGATATCACGATGAAAGAAAACCGAAAGCTTTTAAGAGAAGTTCTCAAGGATATCCGCCATGACATGACGGACGAGGAAGTGCTGAACCTGCTGGCGGACAGCAAAATTTCCGAAAACCCTGCGGGTGAGAAGGAAAAATACACCCTCGGCCAGCGGGCGGCGGACGCCATCGCGAAATTTGCGGGGAGTTGGGCATTCATTTTTTCCTTCACCGGCGTGCTGATCCTCTGGATGGTGGTCAACACACTGCTGGCGGCAAAGGCCTTCGACCCCTTTCCCTTCATTTTGCTGAATCTGGTGCTCTCCTGTGTGGCGGCCATTCAGGCGCCGCTCATTATGATGAGCCAGAACCGGCAGGAGGAAAAGGACCGCCGCCGTGCCGAGAACGATTACAAGGTGAATCTCAAAACGGAAATTATGATCGAGGATCTCTACGATAAAGTAAACGCCATCCTTGCCAGGCAGTCCGCCCTGGAAAAGCATCTGGCAGGGCAGGAGAAGGGAACACCGAAAGCGGACGGTGAAAAATAAACGTGCTTTGAGGCTTGTACCTTTTTTGTAAATTCAAGCATGATTTTAGAAGGATCAACAAAAACTGGGATATCCAACAGGATGTCCCGGTTTTTGCTTCAGGTGCCTGCTTGCTGTTCCTTGGATTTGCTGGAGACTGTGCAATCACGGTCAGCTTGTATATGACGAATTTTATTTAGTACTATTATTTCACAATAGACACAATATCTTGTGCTTTCGCGGTTGACAGAACGGGCCCGCCATTATATACTTAAACTCTAAGAGACGATCAGCGGGAGGGAGAGATGCGTATGCGGATCGGCGGACTGCAAAAGGTAACGCTGCTGGACTACCCCGGCAAAGTGGCCTGCACGGTGTTTTTGCCCGGCTGCAATCTGCGCTGCCCCTTCTGCCACAATCCCGCTTTGGTCCTGCCGGACCGTGCGACCGGCGGCCTTTCCACGGAGAAGCTTCTGGCCTTTTTGGAGACCCGCCGAGGAAAGCTGGACGGCGTGTGCGTCACCGGCGGGGAGCCGACCTTGTACGAGGATCTTCCGGCGCTGCTGCGGCAGATCCGGGCGCTGGGCTTTGCCGTGAAGCTGGACACCAACGGCACCAACCCCGACATGCTGGAAGCGCTGGCGCAGGAGGGGCTGCTGGACTATGCTGCCATGGACATCAAGAACAGCCCGGACCGCTATGCGGAGACCTGCGGCGGCGTGGATCTTCTGGGACCGGTGAAGCGGAGTGCCGCACTGCTGATGGCTGGCGCCGTGGACTATGAGTTCCGCACCACCGTCTGCGCACCGCTGCACACACCGGAGGAGATGGCCGGGATCGGCCGTTGGCTCAAGGGTGCGAAGCGCTATTTCCTTCAACCCTTTGTAGACTCCGGCGAACTGGTGGGCAGCGGCATGAAGCCCCTGACAAAAGAAGAGATCGAAGCGCTGCGGGACAGCGTTTTGCCTGATATTCCCAGCACACAGATCCGTGGACAATAGAGAAAAGGAGAAGAGGACCATGTATCAAGTCATCAAGCGGGACGGCCATGTTGCCGAATTCAGTCTCAACCGTATCTCCAGTGCCATTATGAAAGCCTTTGACGCCACCCATATTCCCTATGCCCCGGATGTGATCGACCTGCTTTCCTTGCAGGTCACGGCGGATTATGCCGATAAGATCCGGGATGGCCGGATCGATGTGGAGACCATTCAGGACAGCGTGGAGACCGTTCTTCAGCGGGCCGGCTACGCGGAAGTGGCCAAGGCCTACATTCTCTACCGCAAGAACCGGGAAAAGCTGCGGAACATGAGCTCCACCATTCTGGACTACAAAAAGCTGGTGGACGATTATCTGCGGGTGTCCGACTGGCGGGTAAAGGAAAACTCCACCGTCACCTACTCCGTGGGCGGATTGATCCTGTCCAACTCCGGCGCCATCACAGCCAATTACTGGCTCAGCGAGATTTATGACGAGGAGATCGGCAGCGCCCACCGCAACGCGGACCTCCATATCCATGATCTGTCTATGCTCACCGGTTACTGCGCCGGTTGGAGCCTGAAGCAGCTCATTCAGGAAGGGTTAGGGGGTGTGACGGGGAAGATCACCAGCGCCCCGGCCAAGCACTTGGCTACTTTATGCAACCAGATGGTGAATTTCCTGGGCATTATGCAGAACGAGTGGGCGGGTGCGCAGGCATTTTCCAGCTTTGATACCTATCTTGCCCCCTTTGTCCGGATGGATAAGCTCGGCTACAATGAAGTCAAGCACTGCGTCGAGAGCTTTGTCTATGGCGTCAACACCCCCAGCCGCTGGGGCACACAGGCCCCGTTCTCAAACATCACTCTGGACTGGACCGTACCCGCCGATCTGGCCGGTCAGCCTTGTATCGTGGGCGGCAAGCCCATGAGCTTTACCTATGGCGACTGCCAGCCGGAGATGGACATGATCAACAAGGCATTCATCGAGGTCATGATCGAAGGCGACGCCAACGGCCGCGGCTTCCAGTATCCCATCCCTACCTATTCCATCACCAAGGACTTTGACTGGTCCGAGACGGAGAACAACCGGCTGCTCTTTGAGATGACCGCCAAATACGGAACGCCCTACTTCTCCAACTACATCAACTCCGACATGGAGCCCAGCGACGTGCGCAGCATGTGCTGCCGCCTGCGCCTGGACCTCCGGGAACTGCGGAAAAAGAGCGGCGGCTTCTTCGGCAGCGGTGAGTCTACCGGCTCCGTGGGCGTTGTGACCATCAATCTGCCCCGTATTGCATATCTTGCCAAGGATGAAGCGGATTTCTTCGCCCGGCTGGATCACATGATGGACATTGCTGCCCGCAGTCTGAAGATCAAACGCACCACCATCGGGCGGCTGATGGAGGAGGGGCTGTACCCCTACACCAAGCGCTACCTCGGCAGCTTCGACAATCACTTTTCCACCATCGGCCTCGTCGGCATGAACGAGGCGGGTCTGAACGCCAACTGGCTCCGCAAGGACCTCACCCATGAGGAGACGCAGGACTTTGCCGTTCGGGTGCTGAAGCACATGCGGGAGCGGCTGAGCGATTATCAGGAGCAGTATGGCGACCTCTACAATCTGGAGGCCACCCCTGCCGAGTCCACTTCCTATCGCCTCGCCAAGCACGATAAGGCACAGTACCCCGACATCATCACCGCCCACGAGGGCGGGACGCCCTACTACACCAATTCCAGCCATCTGCCTGTGGGCTACACGGAGGACGTGTTCGCCGCGTTGGACGTACAGGACAAGCTCCAGACCCTCTACACCAGCGGCACGGTGTTCCACACCTTCCTGGGCGAAAAGCTGCCCGATTGGCGGGCAGCGGCGGCGCTGGTCCGTAAGATCGCGGAGAACTACGAGCTGCCGTACTATACGCTGTCTCCCACCTATTCCGTCTGCGCAGACCACGGCTATCTGGCCGGGGAGCAGTTCACCTGCCCCATCTGCGGACGGAAAACGGAGGTTTACAGCCGCATCACCGGCTACTACCGCCCGGTGCAGAACTGGAACGACGGCAAGAGTCAGGAGTATCAGGACAGAAAAACCTATCAGGTGAGCGGTGCGGCGCAGCCCCATGCAGCCGCTCCGGCGGAAAAAGTAAAAGAGACCGCGCCCGTTTCGGTGAAAGCAGACCGTTACACGCTCTTCGTCACGGCCACCTGCCCCAACTGCCGGGCGGTGAAGCCGCTGCTGCAAAAGGCGGGCGTTCCCTATGAGGAAAAGGATGCCGCACAGTATGCGGAGGAGGCAAAGGCACTTGGCCTGCGGCAGGCTCCCACGCTGGTGGTTTGGGGAGAGGAACCCACTCTCTATGTGGGCGCAGCCCAGATCAAGGCGTTCCTCCGGGAGTATGCCCAATGATAGAGCTTGCTGTGATCGGCGGCGGTCCCGCCGGACTGACGGCCGCCCTGTATGCCGCACGGGCGGGACGCTCCGTTGCCGTATTCGAGGGCAGCGGCTTCGGCGGGCAGATCACCCTCTCGCCGCTGGTGGAGAATTATCCCGGCCTTGGCGCGGTCAGCGGCATGGAACTGGGGGACCGGATGTATGCCCAGGCGGAAGCGGCCGGGGCGGAGCTGACCTTCAGCAGGGTACAGAGGATCGAACGAAACACGGGCGGCACGTTCCTTTTGGAAACGGAGGACGGGCCTGTGTCGGCCCGGGCGGTGATCTTTGCCGCCGGAGCGAAGCCCCGGACGCTGGGTCTGCCCGGTGAAGAAGCATTGGTAGGCCGCGGCGTCAGCTATTGCGCCCTGTGCGATGGCCCGTTCTTTGACGGGCAGGACGTGGCGGTGGCCGGCGGCGGCAATACCGCCTTTGAGGATGCTCTGTTTCTGGCCGAACGCTGCCGCAGCGTGACACTGATCCACCGGAGAAAGACCTTCCGGGCGGAGCAGACGTTGGTGGAACAGGCGGCCCAACGGGAAAATCTTACCATCCTGACGGATACGGTCATCACCGATCTCCACGCCGATAACGGAGAACTGGAACACCTTCTGCTGAAAAATGCCGACGGACGGGAGACGCGGCTCCCGGTCAGCGGGCTGTTCGTGGCCTTTGGCCGCGTTCCTGATACGGAAATGGCCGCGGCACTGGCGGAACGGGATCAAGAGGGGTATCTTCTGACCAATGACCGGATGGAAACGGCCGCACCGGGCTTTTTTGCGGCAGGCGACTGTCGGCACAAGCAGGTACGGCAGCTGACCACGGCGGTTTCGGACGGCACCTTGGCTGCGGTCTCCGCCTGCCGGTGGTTGACGGAACAGTGACGCGCACCGGATCATCCCAACAATCAAAGCAAAGAGAGGATACGCTTATGAACGATGAACGCTACTCCATTATTTATTCCAGCAGAACGGGAAATACCAGACTGCTGGCTGAGGCGATCCGGGAGAGCCTTCCGGCGGACCTGTGCAATCATTTCGGCACGGACGAAGCCGGTGCGGTCGAATCCGAGAAGCTGTATGTTGGCTTCTGGACGGATAAGGGGACTGCGGATGAAGCGGCGCTTGCGCTTTTGAAGCGCCTGAAAAACAAGAAAATTTTCCTGTTCGGTACGGCGGGCTTCGGCGAAAGCGAGGCGTATTTTCAAAAGGTGCTGGATCGGGTAAAGGAGAGCATCGACGAGAGCAATTCGATCATCGGCACTTATATGTGCCAGGGCAAAATGCCCATGGCGGTCCGGGAGCGGTATGAAAAAATGAAGCAGCAGCCCAACCCGGCTCCCAATCTGGACGGACTGATCCGGAATTTTGACCGCGCCCTCACCCATCCGGATGACCATGACCTTGAAGAATTGAAACAGGCTGTGCGGAGAGGGGAGGACAGTTGATATGAGATGGTTCTATGAGCTTGCGTGGCTGTGGAAGGGGCTGGGGATCTCCCTGCTGGCAGCCGCGGCCTGTATGGTGTGTGTCTGGCTGGTGTGCAGAGCCACCGGAAAGCGGCTTCGGACCGGCATCGCGGTTTTGGCCGCTGCTGCGGGCTTTGCGGCCGCCGTTGTGGTGATCCTCCTCCTCGCCCAGACTCCAACTCCGATTTAAAAGAACCCTCCGTCGCCCGTAAACGGGGACGGCAGCGGGAATACGCCGAGTGGAAAGCAAAGCAGCAGACCGGACAGCAGAAATAGGCATAAAAAAGGCGGGAACATCTCAAACGATGCTCCCGCCTTTTGCTATATTAGCCATAGACGGAGTAATATATCTCTTTCCATGTCGGCATTGTAAGTTCAAGATATAATACAGCAAAAACGATAATTATACATACTATTGGAAGAATTACAATCTGTATGATAGAACACATTTTTTGAAGTCCACCAGCATTTAGCGGATTGCTGCAAGCGATTGCCAGCAGATTTGCAATCCCTTGTGCAATCGTGAATAATCCGAATTCTATGATAAACGCAAATCCCGCTCCCGCCGAAAGATGTCCATATCCCGGAAGCAATCTATTGATCAGCCGAACATCAAAATTCGTTGCAGCGAGGACAAAATAGAAAATCAAAGTAAATGGAATTGAACAACTCCATTTTTTCAATGCAGTTTTCGAACTGTTGCTGAAAAGGACACAAAAGCAAAGTAATGCGCTGGCAGTAGACTGGACATATATGTTTGCAAACGGGCATACCTCTTCGATGAGGTCAGATAGAAAGAGTAGGGGAAAATACAGTATGGCAAGTTCAACCGCACTTTTCAGTATAGAAAGTCTGTTCCGGCGCATATTTGTCTCCTTTTCTGTGGAATACAGCCTAACCATCTTGTATGGTAAGTATAAACTGCTTTTAATAAAAGAACAAGGGCAGGAATTATTTTCCCGCCCTTGCTTTTACAAAACATTCTCAATAGAAATGATAAATCCGAACTACATGACCCACTTGGATCATGTAGTTCGGATTATCATTACTTGGTCCGAGTGGCGGGAGTCGAACCCACGGCCTCATGGACCCGAACCATGCGCGCTACCAACTGCGCTACACCCGGATACAGCTTTACCATTATACGGTATCCGGTTCGGGATGTCAAGGCATATTGCGGAAAATCTCCGCATAGAGTTGAAAGAATTCAACGATGGGGGGCAGGAAGGATGACGGCAAGGCGGTCAGGGCGGCGGACAGCCGCATCGGTTGGCAGAAAAAGAACGGTGGCGCGTCAGGTGGGACGCCGTCAGTCCGGAAAAACGGACGCCCTGTCGGCGGCGGAGCGTTTGCGGCTCATCCGTCTGGTGACCTGCGGCGGCATTTTCGTGCTGCTGGTGGCGGCGAAGCTGCTGCTGCCGGGAAAGATGGCGGGCGTCAGCCAAAAGCTGTCGGAAGCCATGACCCGGAGCGTCGATGTGCAGGCGGTATTTTCCGCTGTGGGCGGGCTGTTTACCAAGGATGGGACCCCGGCGGAGGCGGCGGACGAGGTGTACCGGGCCGTGTTCCATCCGGAGGGCGCGGAGACCCGGCAGACCGCCGCCCGGACAGCGGACGGCGCGGCACTGACGGAGCTGCGGAACTGGCGGGATGCAGAGCCGTTGAACACGATCCCGCCTGCGGGAGAGGACCCGGCTCCGGAGGAGCTGGAGACGATGGACCTTGTGCTCTATTCCGACGAGGATTTGCCGGAAAACGTCAGTATGCGGCAGGCAATTTTGGGCTTCGATCACGAGACGCCAGTGAAGGGCGTGCTGTCCTCCAATTTCGGCTACCGGGATCACCCCTTGGAGGGGACGGAGCGGTTTCACTACGGCGTGGATCTGGCGGCGGATACCGGTACGGCCATCGCCTGCTTTGCCGATGGCACCGTTACGGCAGTAGGGGAGAGCAGCAGCTACGGAAAATACTGCACCGTCACCCACGCTAACGGCTGCGCCACCCTGTATGCTCACTGCGGACGGATCTCCGTGTCCTCCGGCGCGGCGGTAAAAAAGGGAGAGAAGCTGGGGGAGGTAGGAGAGACCGGCATGGCCACCGGGCCGCATCTGCATTTCGAACTGCAAAAGGACGGGGTCTACCTGAACCCGATCTATTATGTGGAAACCGCCTGAGTGTACCGTCTCCGGCGGCTTTTTTCTGCTGGTGGGATGGTTCGCCCTCTGCTGCGGTTGGCAGATGGCCCTGACGGTGCTGGGGGCGGCAGCGTGGCACGAGTTCGGGCATCTGCTGGCTTTAAGGCTCTGCGGCGGGGAGGCCCGGCGGCTGCGGGTCGGCATGTTGGGAGCGGTGATCGAGGTCCGGGGGGCCATGGGCTACGGGCAGGAGTTGGCATCGGCTCTGGCGGGGCCGTTGGCGAATCTGCTGGCGGCTGCGATCCTCGGCAGGATGGGGTGTACCACGGCGGCGGGGGCCAATGGGGTGCTGTGCGCTTTCAATCTGTTACCCGTCCGCCCACTGGACGGCGGACGGGCGCTGTATCTCCTGCTGGCATGGCTGGCCGGTCCCGGAACGGCGGAGTGGGGCTGCCGGTGGGTGGGCATCTCCACGGCGCTGGCAGCGGCGTCCGGGACGGCGTGGCTGGTGTGGCGCACGGGGGGAAGCCTCTGGCTGCTCCCTGCCGTAATGGGATTGCTGTTGGCCGGAGTGGGCTGGCGGAATGACCGATAAGGAGGAGCTATCTGTCACATTTTGCGGTTTAGCTTGAAAATTTACAGATTCTTAACTATAATAAAGACACCATACTGTCAGCGGACACGTTTACCCTGGAGCTGACGGTGAGAAAGCACGAGGAATGGCTATGCGACCAGACGGAACGAGAGTACGGGATCTGACTGCCATCATGCAGGCGCTTCCCCATGTCATGCCAAAGCGGTATGACGCCCAGAACTGGGCGGAGGAATATCTGGATGAGGACGCGATCCGGGATTATATCCGGGCAAAGCGGCGGGAGGGGCGCACCGTGACCCACATGAGCCTGCTGGTGTCCGCCTATTACCGCGCAGTGCTGAAAAATCCAAAGATCAACTATTTCGTGATGAACCGGCGGATCTACAAGCGGAACCACTTCTGCTTCAGCTTCGTGATCCTGAAGACCCGGGCGGACGGCACGCCGGACGAGACCTCCCTGAAGGTGTATCTGGAACCGGAGGACACGGTGTTTACCGTGACGGAAAAGATCCGTTCCACCATCGAGAAGAACCAGAACGTCCAGCACAATAACGACACAGACCGGTTTGCGAAATTCGTATTCGGCGTGCCGGGTCTGGCCCGGGCGGTCTTTGCACTGGCGGGCTTTCTGGACCGGCATGATCTGCTGCCCAGGTCTATCATTGAACTGAGTCCTTTCCACACCAGCCTGTTCGTGACGAATCTGGCCTCCATCAACACGCCTTGCATTTTCCACCACTGCTACGAGTTTGGCACCACCAGCGTGTTCGTCTGCATGGGGCGGCCCGTCCCCGACCCGCTGGCGCCGGAGGGCGTCCGGAAGAAGATCATGCCTATGAGCGTTGTCATGGATGAGCGGATCGCCACCGGCATTGAGTATTCCCGCTTTTTCGCGGAGTTGTTCCGAAATCTCAAGCACCCGGAAAGTCTGGAAGAGCCCTTCAACAGTGTGTTGGCAGAAAAAGCGGCGGTAAAGTGAGGGAGCACATACAGTGAACAAAAGAACGAAAACCGCTCTGCGGCGGTGGTGCCTTTACGGGTGGACGCTTGCAAAATGGACCATGGCTGCGTCCGCCATCGGCGTGGTCTGCGGATTGATCGGGACCATGTTCCACTTCGGCGTCCATGAAGTGACGGCCTTCCGGGGAACGCACCCCTGGGTGCTGTATCTCCTGCCGTTGGCGGGCTTTGTGATCGTGAGCTTTTACAAGCTGACGGAGACGGACGGCTTGGGTACCGACGATATCATCGACGCGGTCCATGAGGGAAAACGGCTGCCTATCTTGCTGCTGCCGGCCATCTTTTTCGGTACGGTCCTGACCCACCTGTGCGGCGGCAGCGCGGGACGGGAGGGTGCAGCCCTTCAGATGGGCGGCACCATCGGTCAGTGTATGGGCCGCACCTTCCGGCTGGATGACCGGGATCTCCGGGTGGCTACGCTGGCGGGTATGGCGGCATTTTTCTCCGCCCTGTTCGGAACGCCGCTGGCGGCCACGGTGTTTGCCATCATGGTCATCAGTATCGGTGTCCTCTACCATGTGGCGCTGTATCCCAGCCTGCTGGCGGCGCTGGTGGCCTACGGCGTGTCCGTCCGTCTGGGGGTGGAGCCTACCCGCTTCACCGTGACGGTGCCGGATCAGTCGGTAGGGATGTTCGTCCGGGTGGCGGCGCTGGGTGTGCTGTGCGCACTGGTGTCCATCCTGTTCTGCAAACTGATGCACGGCGCGGGACACCTGATGAAGCGGATCAAAAACCCGTGGCTGCGGGTGATCTGCGGCGGCTTCGCCGTCATCGCCCTGACGTGGGTATTCGGTACGGACTATAACGGCGCGGGCATGGACATCGTGACCCGGGCCATCGAGCAGGAGACCGTGGCGGTGCCCTGGGCCTTCCTGCTGAAGCTGGTTTTCACGGCGGTCACGCTGGCGGCGGGCTTCAAGGGCGGCGAGGTGGTACCCTCCTTCTTCGTGGGCGCGACCTTCGGCTGCGCAGTGTCCCCGCTGCTGGGTCTGCCGGTGGGCTTCGGCGCGGCGATTGGATTGGCTGCCGTATTCTGCGGCGTGACCAACTGCCCGGTGGCATCCACGCTGCTGGCGGTGGAGCTGTTCGGCGCGGAGGGGATGCTGTATTTTGCCTTGGCCTGCTGCCTGAGCTATATGCTCTCCGGGTATCAGGGGCTGTATTCCAGCCAGACCATCCTCTATTCCAAGCTGAAGGCCCAGTTCATCAACGTCCATACCAACGCCTACCACGCCGGCGAGAAAACCGAATAAAACAAGTACCTCCCACGGTTTCCCCATAAATGAAGGGACACCGTGGGAGGTTTTTTGTATGATGGATGAACAACGGCCCGCCCGCAAATGCGGACTGAAACGGCCCCGTTCCTCATAGGATAGAGGAAGGGGGTGGTGGAATGACAAAGGAGGACTTTGATCCGCTGGCTTTTACCACAGCGGTGAACACCCTTGCCGTTGCCATCGCCCAGAATCTGAGCGAGGATGAACTGGCGCTGCTGACGGCGGTGCTGGTGCAGCTTACCGGCACATTGACCACCATCACCGTCCAGCAGACCTTGTATGGAAAGCAGAAGGATGGCCAGACCTCGTAAGGTCTGGCCATCCTTGTGTTGCATAGTGTGTGATATGAAACTGCTTTACGGGCAAAGTTTATTTCCCAAGTAGGCGGCGGGCCGTGTCCACGTTGACCTGTTCGATCTGCCGCAGATTCTGCACGGCAGCAGCCTGTTCCTCCGGGGAGATGGGGGAGCTGACCATGCGGTCGATCATGGCCTTGAGGGCATCCGCCGTCAGAGCGTCCAGATCCAGGAAGTTCTCCTGACCGATATACCGCAGGAAAGCGGAGACCTTGGGGTCATACACCACGCCCGCCAGAGGGATGCCCTGTCCGGCGGCGAAGATCAGCGCGTGGAGCCGCATGGACACCACCGCCTGCATCCGGGAAAGCGCGCCGATGATGGTCCCGGCGCTGCCAGCATCATCCAGAAAATAGTGGGGGATGTCCAGTCCTGCCGCGGCCAGCCGGCCGGCAACCGGGTCCAGATGCTTTTCCACGGCGGCGAACACCGGCGTCAGACCGTAGGTCTCGTAGGCGTATTTCGCCGCCTGCGCGAACAGGGGGGCCTTGTCCTCAAAGCCCTTCCAATTCCGCAGAGCGAAGCACAGGTACTTCCCGTGGGGCGGGATGCCCGCCCGCAGCAGAACGCTGTCGATCTCGTCCTCGCTGGCGGCGGGAAGGGTCAGGGCCGGGTCCGCCGTCAGGAGGATCTCCGGTTTTGTCACGCCCATGGACTGCAATTCCTTCAGGGAGTTCGGCTCCCGGAGGGTGATGACGTCCACGCTGGCGTTCAGCACGCTGGCCGCCAGCTTCCGGTGCTGTTCCCGGAGAACAGGACCGATGCCGCAGCCGTACATCTGTACCTTGCAGCCGGATTTGTGAGCAGCCTGAATGTTATGGAGATAGAACCACAGGGACCGGCGGGAGGTGACGTCCTGAATAAGGCTGCCGCCGCCGTTGATATACAGCCCCGCGTGTCGCATGGCCTTTTTCCAGGTGCCCACGTCCATCCGACCCGCCGTCCGCACCCGGTAGGTAAGGCGGGTGGCCTTGGGGTCCTTGGTGAGAACGGTGATGGGCATATCTGGGTCGATGGCGCGCATCTCCTGCAAGATGGCCTCCAGGATGGCATCGTCCCCGGCGTTGCCCCGGCCGTAAGCACCGCAGATCACCACGCCGTCCCGGTCCCGTTTGGGGCGGTTGTGGCGGCGGATGATCTCTTCATAGATATGGAGCTGGGTATCCACCGTACTCTGAATGGAGAATTTGGAGGAGGCCTTTTCATAGAGCTTTTCACCCATCTCATGCCGCAGAGCGTCCTCGTTGCCCAGCGCGGCCAGATAGCGCCCTAACGTTTGCCAGTCGCCGGGGGTAAAGAGGTATCCGTTTACATCCTGATCGATGAGATAGGGGATGCCGCCCACGGCGGTGGCCACCGTGGCCAGATGGAACCGGGCGCCCTCTGTCAGGGCGTAGGGGAAGGTCTCGGAGAGGGAGGTCAGGGCGTTGACATCCAGCGCGGAATAGAACCGATCCATACCGCCGCTGATCCAGCCGGCGAAGGTGACCTCCTTTTCCACGCCCAGTTCCTTTGCCAGATCCTCCAGCTTCTGCCGCTCCTCGCCGTCCCCGGCGATGACCAGCCGCAGCCGGGGGCAGGACTTGTGTCCTTCCGCAAAGCCCCGGATCAGGGTGGACATATCCTTGACGGGGTTCAGCCGGGCGGCGATGCCCACCACCACGCTGTTTTCGTCCACATCGGCCCCCAGTCCCCGGAGATAGGCCAGCCGGTCCCCCTGAGACGGCGCAGGGGTGAAGTCGATGCCGTTGTAGATGGCGTAGAACCGGTCGGGGGGAAAGCCCCGGTCGATGAGCAGGTCCACCATGGCGTCGGACACACCGATGCGGTAGTCCAGATGCCGGAGCGCCCAGGCATTGATGGCCCCGAAGGTGAGCCGGGCGAAGGGGCGGCCCATGTAGTCCAACTTGTAGTCACTGTGGACGGTGGATACCACAGGCAGGCCCGTGGGGCCCCGCAGCAGGGCACCGATCATGTTGGCCCGGCTGCCGTGACAGTGGATCAGCTGATACCCTCCCTGCTGGATGTAGGCCGCCAGCTCCCGCCGCAGATGGGGAATGTTGTTCCCGCCGCAGATCATGGTGGGGATCCCCATGGCCCGGGCCTCCTCGGCAAAGGGGCCGTCCCGGAAGCAGACCAGCTGGGCGGTGATGGTTTTGTTCAGATTTTGCAGCAGACTCAGCACATGGGTCTTGGCCCCGCCGGAATCGCCGCCGCTGATGAGATGGATGACCTTCATAAAAGCGCCTCCAAAAAAATCCTTGTGAAATAGCGGAAAATATTATACAATAGAGAACGCGAAATGTCTACCAAGGAAAAATCGGGCCAAGCCCGTTACGGAGGAAATCATGGAACAGAAAGCAAAACGCATCGGAAAGCTGAATATCATCGACCTCATCGCCATTGTGCTGATCGTGGCGGTGCTGGCACTGGCGGCCTGGAAATTCATCGGAAAAAACGGGGACAGCATCAGCTATGACCGGCCCCAGACAAAAGTCACCTATCAGGTGAAGGTGGAGGGCGTGGCCCCGGAACTGTATGAGAACTGTCAGGCCCATCTGCCGTCTCCCCTGATGGCCTCCGGCGCGCTGGTGGGCGGCCAGATCGAGGCCGTGGAGAAGGAGACCTATCAGGTGCTGGATGCCAATGGGAACTGGGTCACGGACCCGGACCATGTGACGTTGATCTTCACCGTGACCACCACCACCCCTACCGCCGAGGTCATGACCACCAAGGTGGGCGATCAGGAGGTCCGCATCGGCAAGACCGATTATATCCTCAAGAGCGAGTATATCGAATTTTCTGACGGTACCATTACCAATGTCATCTGGGGCGACTGACGGCCCTTTCCGAAGGGCACACGGCTTCCAGTCCGTGTGTCTTTTTGTTCGACAAGTCATTTACCCAACGGAAATATGAATCAAAAGGAGAATTTCAGCTATGTATTGCACGAAGAAAATCACATCTGATCTGATTTGGCTGGGCGGCTCGGACCGCCGGCTGGCCCTGTTTGAAAATGTATATCCCATCCCCCGGGGCGTCTCTTACAACGCCTATCTGATCCAGGATGAAAAGACGGCCCTGCTGGATACGGTGGATCAGGCCATCGCGGAGCGGTTCTTTGAGAATCTGGAACACGCCCTGCAGGGCAAGCCTCTGAATTATGTGATCGTCAACCACATGGAGCCGGATCACGCCGCCACGCTGGGAACGGTCCTGAGCCGCTACCCGGAGGCCACCGTCATCGGCAACGCCAAGACCCTGCCCATGATCAAGCAGTTCTTTCCCATGGAGGTGGAGGGCCGCTTCCAGGCGGTGAAGGAGGGGGATACCCTGTCCCTGGGCCGCCACGAGCTGACCTTTGTCATGGCCCCGCTGGTCCACTGGCCGGAGGTCATGATGACCTATGATACCACGGAGAAGGCCCTGTTCAGCGCCGACGCCTTCGGCACCTTCGGCGCTATGGACGGCAACATCTTCGCCGACGAGGTGAATTTCGAGCAGGAGTGGCTGGACGACGCCCGCCGGTATTACACCAACATCGTGGGCAAATACGGCACGCCGGTGCAGAACGTGCTGAAAAAGGCGGCGGGACTGGATATTCAGTACCTCTGCCCCCTCCACGGTCCCGTCTGGCGGGAGAACATCGGCTGGTTCCTTGAGAAGTACAAGCGCTGGAGCACCTACACGCCGGAGGCGTGGACAGCCGCTATTTTCTGCGGCTCCATCTACGGCCACACGGAAAACGCCTGCGAGATCCTGGCCTCCCGTCTGGCGGAAAAGGGCGTGCGGCACGTGCGGATCTTCGACGTGTCCCATACCGACGTATCCGAGCAGGTCAGTGCCGCGTTCCAGTGCAGCCATCTGGTGTTTGCCAGCGCCACCTATAACGGCGGCATCTACACCCCCATGGAGACACTGCTGTTGGAGCTGAAGGCCCACGCCCTTCAGAACCGTTCCGTGGCACTCATTGAAAACGGCAGCTGGGGTCCCGCCGCCGCACGGCTCATGGCCAAGCATCTGGAGGAGATGAAGGGCATGGAGCAGATCGCGCCGCCCATCACCATCCGTTCCGCCGTGAAGGAGGAGCAGTACCGGAAGCTGGAGGATCTGGCCGACCTGATCGCTGCCGACATCGCAGCCGAAGAATAAGCGAAAACCCCCGTCTCCGCTTCTCGCGGAGACGGGGGTTCATTTTGGAATCAGGACATCAACCAGTCCCGCGGCAAAAATGCCGCGGGACTGGTTCTGCGTATTTACAGCAGAATGATCCCGGCTTCCTCACATTGTCTCATGGTCTCGGCGTCCCAGATGCTGGCCTGGACCTCGCCAATATGGCAGTTGCCGATCATCAGCATGCAGAGACGGCTCTGGCCGATGCCGCCGCCGATGGTCTGTGGCAGCTCGCCGTTCAGCAGCATCTTGTGGAAGGGCAGCTCCGCCCGTTCCTCGCACCCGGCCAGCTTCAGCTGGCGGGCCATGGATTCCTCATCCACCCGGATGCCCATGGAGGAGATCTCGAAGGACCGCTCCAGAATGGGGTTCCACATGAGAATGTCGCCGTTGAGGGCCCAGTCGTCATAGTCGGGGGCACGGCCGTCATGCTTTTCGCCGGATCTCAGCTTGCCGCCGATCTGCATGAGGAACACGGTGTGGTGCTCGGCGCAGATGGCGTGTTCCCGCTCCTTGGGAGTCTTGTCCGGCCAGCGGTCCTCCAGCTCCTGGGTGGTGACGAAGTACACCTCCCGGTCCAGCTTTACCCGCAGGCTGGGGAAGGCCACGTTCAATGCTTCGCTGGTCTCGCACACGGCGGAGACGATGGCCCGGACGGTGGCCTTCAGATACGCCTCGTTCCGGTCCTCCCGGGAGATGATCTTCTCCCAGTCCCACTGGTCCACATAGACGGAGTGGATGTTGTCCAGATCGTCCTCATCCCGGCGGATGGCGTTCATATCGGTGTACAGGCCCTTGCCCACGTGGAAGCCGTAGCGCTTCAGGGCCAGGCGCTTCCACTTGGCCAGGGAGTGGACCACCTCGGCGTCCTTGCCCACGCCGGGGATATCGAACCGGACGGGACGCTCCGTGCCGTTCAGGTTGTCGTTCAGGCCGGAGTCGGAGGATACGAACAGGGGGGCGGACACCCGGCGCAGATTCAGGGCGTTGGAAAGATTGGTCTGAAAGGATTCTTTGATAAAGGCGATGGCCCGCTGCAGCTCATAATTAGGCAGGGGGGCCTTGTAGCCCTGGGGGATCACAAGATTGCTCATAGAAAGGCTCCTTCTTTCTCTGTTAGTTCAGCTTGTCCAGACCCAGACGCAGACGGTGCAGGGTCTCATCCTTGCCCAGCAGGTGGCAGATCTCCACGGCGCCGCCGGGCGTCACCAGCTTACCGGCCGCGGCAATGCGGACGGGCCACATCAGCGTGGCGTTCTTGACCTCCAGCTTGGCGGCCAGATCAATGAGGGTATCGTGGATCGCGTCCACAGTCCAGTCGGAAACGGCTTCCAGAGCGGGGATGGCGGCCTCCAGCATAGCCTTGGAGACCTCGGCGTTGGTCTTGGACTTTTTGTTGGTGAAGAACTCAACGTCATAATCGGGCAATGCGTCGAAGAAATCGACCTTTTCGGGAATGTCCGTCAGCTTTTCGCACCGGGCCTGCAGCAGCGCGGCGATCCCGGCGGCGTCGATAGCGGGGTTCTTCACCGCCTGACGGATGTAAGGCTCCGCAACCTCCGCAAAGGCGGCAGGCTCCATGGCCCGGAGATAGGTGGCGTTGAAATAGGTCAGCTTCTCGATGTCGAAAATAGCGGGGGACTTGGAGATACCGGCGATGTCGAATACCTTCACCAGCTCGTCCAGAGAGAAGATCTCCTGCTCGGCGTATTCGCCCTTGGGCGCCCAGCCCAGCAGCGCCACATAGTTCAGAATGGCGTCCGTCAGGAAGCCCTGAGCCTTCAGATCCTCGTAGGAGGGGTCGCCGTGGCGCTTGGACATCTTGTTGTGCTGGTCCCGCATGACGGGAGAGCAGTGGACGTAGGTGGGGACCTCCCAGCCGAAGGCCTCGTACAGCAGATTGTACTTGGGCGCGGAGGACAGGTACTCGCTGCCCCGGACCACGTGGGTGATGCCCATGAGGTGATCGTCCACCACGTTGGCGAAGTTGTAGGTGGGCAGGCCGTCCCGCTTCAGCAGCACCTGATCGTCCAGAGTCTTGTTCTCCACGGTGATGTCACCGAAGGACACATCATGGAAGGTGGTGGTGCCCTCGTGGGGGATCCGCTGACGGATCACGTAGGGCTTGCCGGCGGCCAGATTGGCGGCCACTTCTTCCTCGCTCAGATTCCGGCAGGGATCGTCCGCCCGGTCAAACTCGCCGGAGTCCTCCTCGGATTCCGCCTTCTCGCAGAAGCAGTAGTAGGCTGCGCCCTTTTCCACCAGGAGCTGGGCGTAGGGCAGATACAGGTCCCGGCGCTCGGACTGGATATAGGGGCCGGTGGGGCCGCCCACGTCCGGGCCTTCATCGTGATCCAGATGGCACTCCTTCATGGTGCGGTAGATCACGTCCGTAGCACCCTCCACCAGACGGCCCTGATCCGTATCCTCGATCCGGAGAATGAAGGTGCCGTCGGCGTGGCGGGCGATGAGCCAGGTGTACAGCGCGGTGCGCAGGTTGCCCACGTGCATATAGCCGGTGGGGGAGGGGGCGAACCGGGTACGGACCTTCCCCTTGGGGATGCGGGCTTCCAAATCTTCAAAAAATGTCTTATCCAAAGCCATGAATGATACCTCCATGTCAAAATATACGTAATTACACAAAATACATTATCCCTATTTCAGACAGGAAAGTCAAGAGTTCGGATTGCAATTTTTAAGGGGGAGTGGTATACTGTATCAGTTAAAATATGCCCTGTACAGATACGTCTGCCGGTTTCCGGCTGAAATACAGAAAAGCGAGGTACTATTATGGAGAACGAAGTTCAGAAAAAAAGAATTCTAAGCGGCATCCAGCCCTCCGGCGATTTGACGCTGGGTTCCTATCTGGGTGCCATCCGCAACTGGGCGGCGCTGGCGGATGAGTATGACTGCTACTATATGATGGCCGACATGCACACCATCACCGTGCGGCAGGTCCCGGCGGAGCTGCGGCGGCACACCCTGGTCCAGTTGGCGGCCTATATCGCCAGCGGTCTGGACCCGGAGAAAAACGTGCTGTTCGTCCAGTCCCATGTTCCGGCCCACGCCCAGTTGGGCTGGGTGCTGGACTGCTACACCATGTTCGGCGAGCTGAGCCGCATGACCCAGTTCAAGGATAAGTCCGCCAAGAACGCGGACAACATCAACGCGGGCCTGTTTACCTATCCGGCTCTGATGGCGGCGGATATTCTGCTGTATCAGGCGGATCTGGTGCCCGTGGGCGGCGACCAGAAGCAGCACGTTGAGATCTGCCGGGACATTGCCACCCGGTTCAACGGCCTTTACGGCGATACCTTCAAGCTGCCGGACCCCTACATCCCCAAGGTGGGCGCCCGGATCATGAGCCTGACCACCCCCACCAGCAAAATGAGCAAGTCCGACAAGGATCAGAACGGCTGCGTGTATATGCTGGAAAAGCCGGAGGATATCCTGCGGAAGTTCAAGAAGGCCATGACCGATTCCGACGCCTGCGTCCGCTTTGACCCGGAGAACAAGCCCGGCGTCTCCAACCTGATGCAGATCTACTCTGTGGCCACCGGCAGGGATTACGCGGCCATCGAGGCGGAATTTGCCGGTCAGGGCTACGGCAGCTTCAAGACCGCCGTGGGCGAGTCCGTGGTGGAGCTGCTGCGCCCCATCCGGGAGGAGACGGAACGCCTGCTGGCTGACAAGGCCTATCTGGAGAGCGTGTACCGCGCCGGTGCGGAGAAGGCTGCCTATGTAGCCAACCGCACCCTGTCCAAGGTCTACAAAAAAGTGGGCTTTCTGGCCCGGTAACGGCGGAGGAAACATGAGATTTGACAATCAGCTGATGGCGCCGGTGGCGCTGGCATTGCTGACGGCTCTGGTGGTCAGCTTTCTGATGACACCGGTGGTCAAGAGCTTTGCTTACAAGGTGGGTGCGATCGATGTGCCCAAGGACGAGCGGCGGATGCACCACAAGCCCATCCCCCGGCTGGGCGGTCTGGCGATCTTCGCCGGCTTTATGGCCAGCATTCTGCTGTTCGTGGATATCCGGCTGAACCCCCAGATGCAGAGCATCCTGCTGGGCGCGGTCATCATCGTGGTGCTGGGCGTGGTGGACGACATCATGGCCCTGCCCGCTAAACTTAAATTTGTGATCCAGATCGTGGCGGCGTTGATCCCGGCCCTGAACGGCGTGTCCATTCAGGCTCTGTCCAACCCCAATATCTTTTCCGCCAATGCTTACTGGGTGCTGAACTGGCTGTCCGTCCCCATCACGGTGCTGTGGATCGTGGGGATCACCAACGCCGTGAACCTTATCGACGGACTGGACGGTCTGGCCAACGGCGTGTCGGCCATCTCCGCCGCCACGGTGCTGGTCATCGCCCTGATCTGCTCCGAGGCTCAGGTGGCCGTGGTGATGGCGGCGCTGGTGGGTGCCTGCGTGGGCTTCCTGCCCTATAACCTGAACCCCGCGAAGATGTTTATGGGCGACACCGGCGCTACATTTCTGGGTTTCATTCTGTCCACCATGTCCATTCAGGGCCTTTTCAAATTCTACGCGGTGATCTCCTTTGCCGTGCCGTTTTTGATTCTGGGTCTGCCCATCTTCGACACAGCCTTCGCCATGATCCGCCGGATGGCCCACGGCCAGAGCCCCATGCACGCGGACCGGGGCCACATCCATCACCGGCTCATCGACATGGGTCTGAACCAGAAGCAGGCGGTGGCAACGCTGTACGTCATTTCCGGTATTCTGGGTCTGTCCGCTGTGGTGCTGACCACCGGCGGCGAGGCGAAGGCCATGCTGCTGCTGATCGCTCTGTGCGTTGTGGCGGTTGTGGCCGCCCGGGTGGTGTTCCCCAAGGAAGTGAAGGAGGAACTCCACGAGGAACTGGAAGAACTGACAGAGTTGGGCCATCACGAGGAAAAAGACAAGCAGAAGGAGGACGGCAGCCATGAATAAGCTGCGGATCATGAGCGTTTTCGGCACCCGGCCGGAAGCCATTAAAATGTGCCCGCTGGTGAAGGAACTGGCCTCCCGGCCGGAGATCGAGAGCCTTTGCTGCGTGACCGCCCAGCACCGGCAGATGCTGGACAGTGTGCTGGAGGTTTTTGAGGTAAAGCCCGACTGGGATCTGGACATCATGACCCCCCGGCAGACCTTATCCACCATCACCAGCAAGTGCCTCACCGGTATGGACGAGGCCATTGACACCCTGAAGCCGGATATGATCCTGGTCCACGGAGATACCTCTACCACCTTTGCCGGGGCGCTGTCCGCCTTCTACCATCAGGTGAAGGTGGGCCATGTGGAGGCCGGTCTCAGAACCTATGACAAGTATTCGCCCTTCCCGGAGGAAATGAACCGCAAGCTGGTTTCCTCCATTGCGGATCTTTATTTCTGCCCTACGGTGAACAACAAGAATAACCTCCTGCGGGAGAATATCACCGAGGGGCTGTTCGTCACCGGCAATACGGTGATCGACGCGCTGAAAACCACCGTCCGGGAGGATTACAAATTTTCCACGGACGAATTGAACCACCTGCCCTACGGGGAGAAAAAGATCGTCCTCGTCACCTGCCACCGCCGGGAGAATTACGGCGAGCCTATGAAGAACATTATGCTGGCGCTGCGGCAGATCGCGGAGGAGAATCCGGAGGTGGAGCTGGTGTATCCCGTCCATCTCAGCCCGGTGGTGCGGGAAGCGGTGGACACCTATCTCCGGGGCGCGCCCCGGGTGCACCTCATCGACCCGCTGCCTGCCGACGAGATGCACAACCTCATGGCCCGGTCCTATCTGGTGCTGACGGACTCCGGCGGACTTCAGGAGGAGGCCCCCGCGCTGGGCAAGCCTGTGCTGGTGATGCGCCGGGAGACGGAGCGGCCCGAGGCAGTGGCCGCCGGGACGGTGAAGCTCTGCGGCGTGGTGCAGGACGACATCGTGACCATGGCGGAGCGGCTGATCCGGGACAAGTCCGCCTACGAGAAAATGGCCCATGCCGTGAACCCCTACGGAGACGGACAGGCCTGCCGCCGGATCGTGGATGACATTTTGTGGTACTTTGGCCGCCGGGAGCAGCCGGCGGAGGACCTTGCGTAAATGAGAGGGGAGGAGGGACGGCATGAAGCGGACACAGAAGCTGGTGACATGGGGCATTGTGATCTTGGTGGTACTGGTGGTGCTGTTGATGCTGGTGAGCAACCTGCGCCGTTCCTCCCGGGTGGTCCTGCCGGACACCAATACCAGTGCCGAGGGCGGCGGAGACCTGCCTTCGGAGGGCGGCGCCCTGACAGTGGTGGAGGTGACGCCGGAAACGGTGCAGGCCGCCATTGAGACGCTGCACCGGCCGGAGGCATACAGCCGCACGGTCACGGTGGAGTATCTCTGGACCGGCGGCAGCGGCACCATCGAGCTGTCTACGGCGGTCAGTGCCCCGTGGACCCGCGTGGACCGGACCCTGCCGGACGGTCAGGTCCGCCACAGCATTACCGACGGCGAGACTACCTACATCTGGTATAATGGGGAGTCGGAGGTATATACCGGCCCCGCCGGGGCCATCTCCGCCGACGCAGAGGAGACCATCCCCACCTACGAGGACGTGCTGGCGCTGTCCCCGGAGCGCATCGTTCAGGCGGACTACCGGGTGGTGTCCGATGTGCGTTGCATCTACGCGGAAACGGCGGAGGACGCATGGGGCTACGCCCAGCGGTACTGGGTCAGTGTGGACACGGGCCTGCTGGTGGTGGCGGAACGTCTGCAAAAGGGCGAGACCGTTTACCGGATGGCGGCGCTGGAGGCGGACCAGACGGCTCCTCCGGCGGAGACCTTCACCCTGCCGGACGGCACAGACCTGCTTCACAGGTAAACAACGGCACCCACGGATATTTCGCACCCGTGGGTGCTTTTTTAAAACAGTGAAATAAAACCAGCCATGCCAAATGCGGCACGGCTGGTTTTACAATCTATAGAAGGCGAAAATGCTTTACAGAAATAAACGGGGGTTATGCTGAAAAAAGACCGCTGATCCGCCTGGCTTACTGGTAGATGGGGAACTTGCGGCAGAGGGCATCCACCTCGCTGCGGACCTGCTCCCGGCAGGTGTCGAAGTCCCGGGCCGTCTGGCCCATCCAGCGGGCGATCTGCACCATCTCAGGCTCCTTGAAGCCACGGGAGGTGACGGCGGGAGTACCCACCCGGACGCCGCTGGTGACAAAGGGCTTCTCCGGGTCGTTGGGAATGGTGTTTTTGTTGACGGTGATCTGAACCTCGTCCAGACGCCGCTCAAACTCCTTGCCGGTGATGTGGAAATTCCGCACGTCCACTAGGCAGAGGTGGTTGTCCGTGCCGCCGGACACCAGCCGGAAGCCTTCTTTTACCAGTTCCTCCGCCAAGACCTTGGCGTTTTTCACGATCTGCTCCGCGTAAGCCTTGAATTCCGGCTTCAGCGCCTCCCCAAAGCAGACGGCCTTGGCGGCGATGATGTGCTCCAGCGGGCCGCCCTGAGTTCCGGGGAACACGGCGGAATTGATCTTCTTGTAGATGGCCTCATCGTTGCAGAGGATCAGGCCGCCCCGGGGACCGCGAAGGGTCTTGTGGGTAGTGGTGGTCACCACGTCCGCATAGGGAATGGGGGAGGGGTGAAGCCCAGCCGCCACCAGACCGGCGATGTGGGCCATGTCCACCATGAGATAAGCGCCCACGGCATCGGCCACCTCCCGGAACTTGGCGAAGTCGATGACCCGGGGATAGGCGGAGGCACCGGCAATGATGATCTTGGGCTTGCAGGCCTTGGCGGTCTCCAGCAGCGCGTCATAGTCGATGGTCTCATCCTCGCCCAGACCGTAGGGCACGATATGGAAATACTTGCCGGAGATATTGACGGGGCTGCCGTGGCTCAGGTGGCCGCCGTGGGCCAGATTCATGCCCAGAATGGTGTCCCCCGGCTGCGCCAGTGCGAAGAAGGTCGCCAGATTGGCGTTAGCACCGGAGTGGGGCTGAACATTGGCATACTTGCAGCCGAATAGCTGGCAGGCCCGCTGGCGGGCCAGCTCCTCCGTAACGTCCACCGCAAAGCAGCCGCCGTAATAGCGGTGGCCGGGATAGCCCTCGGCATATTTGTTGGTAAGGCAGGTCCCCATAGCCACCATCACCGCAGGACTGACGATGTTTTCGGAAGCGATCAGTTCAATGTTGCGCTGCTGGCGGGCAAATTCCTCCTGAACGGACGCGCCCACCTCCGGGTCTAACTGAGAAAGATACTGCATGGTATCCTGAACGATCATGTAAAGCCCCTCCTTGTAAAAAGATACTACATATTGTACCTGATTCAAACTAAAAACGCAAGACCTATTATCCGAGGGGGGCGGGAATTCCATCCTCATACAGACCCCGCTCCGTCAGGACCCAGGGAACGGGATAGTCATAGGGTTCCACGGGGATCTCCTGCCGGATCAGCAGTTCCCGGCACAGCAGTACCGTGCCGCCCCGGTACTGGGAGAGGAACCGGTCATAATATCCGCCGCCGTGGCCCAGCCGTTGTCCCAGATAGTTGCAGGTGACGCAGGGCAGCACGGCGAAGTCGATGGCGTCCACAGGAATGACCGGCGCGTCTGCCGTTGGTTCCAAAAGCCCGTAGCGGCCGGGGACAAGCTGATGCAGGTCCGTGATCTGGCGGGACTCCATGCGGCCCGGCTCGGTGCACAGGGGGACGCAGAGGGTCTTTCCAGCGGCGAGGGCATCCTCTAAAATCGGCCGCGTGTCGATCTCCCGATCTATGCCCACGAAGCAGAAAACCGTCTGGGCGTCCTGATATTCCGGCATGGCCAACAGGCGATGCGCGATAGAGCGGGCGCTTTTTGCCTTATATTCCGGGGCCAAAGCCGCCTCTAAGCGACGAACAATGGCGCGAAGCTGCTGTTTTTCTTCCTGACGGGTCATGGCAGGGGATCCTCCTCTTTCTCTGGGCGGGCGGCTCCGTAGACGATGGCGCCTCCGCCGTATTTTTTCCGGATGGCGTCCATAGCGGACTCCAATTTTTCCTGCCGGGCGATCCGCTGCCCGGCGGTGGGGTCGAACAGATTGGCCTGCTCGTAGGCTTCCCCGTCAGGGGACAGGTGGATGGCGGTGACGGTCAGCGCCCGGATGGGGGCCGGGGGTGTCCACAGCTCCTCCGTCAAAGCCATGGCAGCGTTGGTCAGATCCAGGATGAGATGGGTGGGGGCGGGAAGCTGCTTTTGCCGGGAGCGGTCATGGAAGGCCGGGTCCCGGACGGTGACCTGGATGCCCCCGGCGTACAGTCCCTCCCGCCGCAGCCGGGTGGCCACGGAGTCCGCCAGAACGGCGATGCCTGAGCGCACCTGAATACGGGTGGTGAGGTTTTGGGGGAAGGTGGTGCCGTTGCCCACGGACTTCACCGGCTCCGCGTCCAGTCTGGCCCGGACAGGAGCGCTGTCCAACCCGTTGGCGTATTCATAAAGCTGGGTGCCCATCTTGCCCATGAGGGTCTCCAGTGTTTCCTTCTTGCAGGCGGCCAGCTGGCCGATGGTTTTGACGCCGTATTGTCCCAGCAGCTTTTGAGCCGCGCCGCCTACATACAGCAGGTCCCCCACCGGCAGTGGCCAGACGATGGAGCGCCAGTTTTCCCGGGAAATAACGGTGGTGGCGTCCGGTTTTTTATAATCGCTGCCCAGCTTGGCAAAGACCTTGTTGAAGCTGACGCCGACAGACAGGGTCAATCCCAGCTCCCGTTTCACCCGCTGCCGGATGGCGTTCGCCAGCGCCTTGGCGTCCCCGCCGAACAGGTGGAGGGTGTTGGTCACGTCCAGCCAGCTTTCGTCGATGCCGAAGGACTCCGCTAAATCGGTATATTCGTCATAAATGGCGTTGACCTTTTTGGAATATTCCCGATACAGCTTGTGATGGGCAGGAAGCAGTACCAGATTGGGGCATTTCTTCTTGGCCTGCCAGATGGTCTCGGCGGTTTTGACCCCGCACTGCTTGGCAGGTTCGTTTTTCGCTAAAATAATTCCGTGCCGGGAGGCAGGATCACCGGCCACGGCCACCGGCACCTCCCGCAGCTCCGGATGAGAGAGCAGCTCCACGGAGGCATAGAAGCAGTTCAGATCGCAGTGAAAAATGACTCGGTCCATGTGCGCCTCCTTTCCGGGCAGTCGTGATGAAAATAAGAATGTCCTTACATCATGCTGAGTATAGCACATCTGTTCGGAATTGCAAAGAGAAAAAGGAACAGCGGACTTCCGCTGTTCCTTTTGTATATATGCGAGCAAAACTATAAGCCGGGTTCTGTATTTGACAGTCATCTATCTCGGCGTACCGTTGCCGGTACGCTCAAGCCACCCCGGGAGCGGCCGGGCCAGCCTTGGGACCCGAAGCCCCTGCTCCCATACCGGTGTTGCTCCGGATAGAGTTTACAGCGATGGATGCTTTGACGCACCATCGGGTGAGCTCTTACCTCGCCTTTCCACCCTTACCACGTCGTCACAAGCTTCATATCCTTCGCCGCGCCGCGATACGGCACGGCTCACTCATTTCGCTGTTCCTCCTTTTCCTTAAAGAACCGCTTCGCTGGGTTCTTTACGGAGTGTAGAGAAAACGAAAAAGAATATGAAGCTTGCGACGACGAGGCGGTATATCTCTGTTGCACTTTTCCTGAAGTCGCCTTCGGCGGGCGTTACCCGTTATCCTTGCCCTGTGGAGCCCGGACTTTCCTCACGGAAGGGCCTTTCGCCCCTTCCGCGCGACTGTCTGTTTTCCTCGCGGGTCTATTGTACGCAAAACAGCGGGAAAAGTCAATGGGAAGTCGATCAATAAGAGAGGATCAGTCCCTTGTCCATGGCGTAGAAGCTGGTGAGACCCCGGCAGGGCAGGATCTCCACAGCCTTTACCGGCAGACGGTCCAGAATCGCGTTCCGCAGCCGCTCGGCACCTTCGGGATTCTGACAGTGGGTGATGATCACATGGCTGCCGGTGCAGTCCTTGGCATCGCTCATGAGCTGGGCGATGGCTCTAGCGGTGTGGGCCTCGCCACGGGCCTTTTTGGCCACGCGGATCGTACCCTCGGCCGCGGCTTCCGCGACAATGCGGATGCCCAGCGTCTGGAGCAGGGTGCCGGCCAGAGGCGGCATCCGTCCGTTATTCACCAGATTGTCAAAATGCTCCAGCGTGAAGCAGAGACGGGTATTCTTCTGGCAGGATTGAAGCTCCGCGCACAGTTCCTCAAAGGGCAGGCCCTGTTCCGCCAGCTCGGCGGCCTTGCGCAGCAGCAGGATCATAGCGCCGGAGGTGGCACGGGAATCCAGCACAAAAATCTTTTTTTCCGGGTGCTCCGCCAGAACCAGATCTCTCGCGGCCATGGCGGCGTTATAGGAGCCGGAAAGCTGAGAGGAGATGGTCACGCAGACGGTTTCCTCGCCCTGCTCGAAGGCCTCGGCATAGGCGGCGGGGGAGGGACAGGCGGAAGAGGAACGGTGATGGGCCAGCTTGCTCAGCAATGCCGGAATATCCAGCTCCGGCGTATCCAGATAGTCCTGACCGCCGACGTGCAGGCACATGGGCGCTACCGTCAGACGGGCGTAAGGGGAATTGAGTTCCCCGGAGATCAGATCACAGCTGCTGTCGCTGACAAGATTCAACATGATGACACACTCCTACCTCGACCCACAGGATGTTGACAGTGGATCGGCGAAAATAGTTTTCAATACTACATTTCATTGTATCTGCAAAACGGACGCTTGTCAAGTGAAAGAACATCGAAAAAGGTCAAAGGGAGGGAGCGGCCCGGTGAGAAACAGAAAAAAAGATCCCTTACATTGAATTTTTTTGCGGCGTGTGGTATGATAACCGGGCGAAAGCCGCGATGATAGACGGCTTTTATAAAGGAGCGTTTTTATGACCTTTGAAGAATATCTGTCCTCCCTGAAGGGAAAGACGGTAGGTGTGATCGGCGTGGGCGTATCCAACCGTCCCCTGATCGAAAAACTCCTGGAGCGGGGGATCGACGTCACCGCCCGGGATAAAAAAGAGGATCTGGGAGAACTGGGGCAGGCTTTGACGGCTCAGGGCTGCAAGCTGCGTCTGGGGAGCGGATATCTGGCGGACCTCCATGAGGATGTGATCTTCCGTACCCCCGGTCTGCGGCCGGATGTGCCGGAGCTGGCGGCGGCTGTGGCCGGCGGCAGCGTCATCACCTCGGAGATGGAGGCATTCTTTGCAGTCTGCCCCTGTCCCATTCTGGCGGTGACCGGCTCCGACGGCAAGACGACGACCACCACCATTATCTCCAAGCTGCTGGCGGCGGAGGGGAAGATCGTCCATGTGGGCGGCAATATCGGCCATCCGCTGCTGTGCGACACCCCGGAGATCGCACCGGAGGATATGGCGGTGCTGGAGCTCAGTTCCTTCCAGCTGATGACCATGCAAACAAGCCCCCATATCGCAGTGACCACCAATCTGGCGCCTAACCATCTGGATGTCCACAAGGACTATCAGGAGTATGTGGATGCAAAGGCAAACATCTTTACACACCAGAATGCTGGCGATATTGCTGTGTTCAACGCCGACAACGATGACACGGTGCGTCAGGCCGCGAAAGCGGTGGGCGAGGTCCGTTGGTTCTCCCGGAAGCAGCGGGTGGAAAACGGCGTATTCTGCGAAAACGGTGTGATCTACGAGGCCGCCAACGGCACGGTGACGCCCATAATGGAGACAAAGGACGTCCTCCTGCCCGGCGTCCACAATATTGAAAACTACATGGCGGCCTTCGCCGCTGTGCGGGGTATGGTCAGCTATGAGACCATGCGGGAGATCGCGAAAACCTTCGGCGGCGTGGAGCACCGCATCGAGCTGATCCGCACCCGGAAGGGCGTTCGGTGGTACAACGACTCCATTGCTTCCAGCCCCAGCCGTACCATCGCGGGCCTGAATTCCTTCCCAGAGCAGGTGATCCTCATTGCCGGCGGCAAGGATAAGGGCATCAGCTACGCCCCCCTCGGCCCTGTGGTGAACGATCACGTCAAGCTGCTGCTGCTGTGCGGCAAAACGGCGGGGGGGATCCGGGAGGCCGTGGAGCAGGCGGAAAATTATCACGGCTTGGAGATCCTCGACGTGGCGGACTACCACGAGGCGGTGGCCATTGCCGACGCCCGCTCCCAGCCGGGGGACGTGGTGATCCTGTCCCCGGCCAGCACCTCCTTTGACCGCTTTGCCAACTTCATGGAGCGGGGCCAGGTGTTCAAGGCTATCGTCAACGAACTGAAATAATGAATAAGCCCTTCCGCATAAGCTGATAAGAGCCGAAAGCGGAGGAGGTGGGGCTGTGGGTCCCGGATTTTTCTACTATCACCGGGGGCCGGATGGCCCCCAGATCCGGCGGGCGCTGCTGCTGTTGGCCATATCCGGGCTGTTGGCATTTGCCCTGTACGCGGGGGCACAGATGCGGCCTCTGCTGGGGAGCCTTGCCACCACGCGGGTATCCAACGCCGTGAACCGCATCGTCTATCAGGCGGTGAACGAGGCCATCGACAGCGGCCAGATCGCCTACGAGCAGTTAGTCAGCTACGAAAAGGACAACGAGGGCCGCATCACCATGGTGCGCAGCAACATGGCGGCCTTTAACCGGCTGCAATCCCAGATCTTGGATCTGATTCTGGGCCGCATTGATCAGGTTTCCGCAAGAGAATTGTCCATCCCGGTGGGCAGTCTGACCGGTTCGCCTCTGCTGGCGGGCCGGGGACCTCGGATCTCCGTGCGGATGGAGTCGGTGGGGTCCTCGTCGGCCCGGTTTGAAAACCAGTTCGAGTCCGCCGGGATCAACCAGACCAAGCACCGGATCGTTCTGCGAATCGACGTGTACGTCAGCATCCTTTTTCCGGGATATTCCACCGTGACGCAGGTGACCAACGAGATCACCGTGGCGGAAACGGTGATCGTGGGGGAGGTGCCGGGGACCTATACCTATTTTGCGACGGACCCGGACGCCTATGCCGGCGACGCCAAGGATTACATACTCAACAAAGACTAAGGAGGACGCTCCATGGAATTTCGCACGGAGTTTGCCGATTACAAGGACGAACTGGCCTTTCTGCGGGCCTATCTTACGGAACAGGGGTATCTTTATTATGTTTTAGACGCCCCGGTGATCCCGGACTATGAATATGACCGTCTGAACCGCCGCCTGGAGGAACTGGAGGCGGAGCACCCGGAGGAGATCACACCGGATTCCCCCACCCAGCGGGTAGGCGGTAAAATTTTAGACGCCTTCCAGCCCTATGCCCATGAGGTGCCCTTGGAGAGCCTTCAGGATGTGTTCAACGAGGGGGAGGTAGCCGCCTTCTGCGAGAAGATGGAGGAGGCCCTCGGCCCCATGGCGGAATATTCCGTGGAGCCCAAGGTGGACGGCTTGTCCGTGGCGCTGGAATACCGGGACGGCGTGTTTGTCCGGGGCGCTACCCGGGGAGACGGCCGGGTGGGCGAGGACGTGACGGAAAACCTCCGCACCGTCCGCTCCATTCCCATGACATTGCCGGAAAAGCTGCCTCGGCTCATCGTTCGGGGCGAGGTCTACATGGCCCGGTCCGTGTTTGAGAGCATCAACGCCAAGCGAGAGCTGGAGGGCAAGCCTCTGATGGCCAACCCCCGGAACGCAGCCGCCGGGTCTTTGCGGCAGCTGGATTCCAAGATCTGCGCCCAGCGGCAGCTGGACATCGCCGTGTTCAATTTGCAGTTGGCGGAGGGTCGGGAATTCACCTCCCACGCGGAGACCCTTGATTATCTGGCCTCCCAGCGGTTCAAGGTCATTCCCCACAAGACCCTCCGCGGCACATCGGAGATCCAGACGGAGATTTTCCGGATCAATGACGAGCGGATGGACTATCCCTTTGATATTGACGGCGCGGTGGTGAAGGTGAACAGCCTGTCGGACCGCACGATTCTCGGCTCCACGGCCAAATTCCCCAAGTGGGCCGTGGCCTATAAGTATCCCCCGGAGAAGAAATACGCCACGGTGACGGACATCGTGGTGCAGGTGGGGCGCACCGGTGTGCTGACACCTAAGGCGGTGCTGACCCCGGTGCGTCTGGCGGGCACCACCGTCACCAGTGCCACCCTCCACAATCAGGATTTCATCACGGAAAAGGACATCCGCATCGGAGATACGGTGCTGGTGCAGAAGGCGGGAGAGATCATCCCGGAGATTTTGTCCGTGGATCTGACAAAGCGCCCGGAGGGGACGAAGCCCTACACCCTGCCGGAGGTGTGCCCGGTCTGCGGCGCGCCGGTGGTCCGGGACGAGGACGGCGCGGCCCTCCGCTGCACCGGCGCGGAGTGTCCCGCCCAGCTTCAGCGGAACATCACCCACTTTGCCAGCCGGGACGCCATGGACATTGAGGGCCTTGGCCCGGCGGTGGTGGCCCAGCTGGTGGAAAACGGACTCATCGCCAACGTGGCGGATCTCTATGACCTCCATGCACAGGATGTGGCCCAGCTGGACCGCATGGGGGCGAAGTCGGCGGAGAATCTGATCCGGGCCATTGAAAAATCCAAAGCCAATGACCTCAGCAAGCTGATCTACGGCTTGGGCATCCGTCAGGTGGGGGAGAAGGCCGCCGCTGTGCTGGCCCGGCACTTCGGGACCCTGGACGCCCTGACCGCCGCTTCAATAGAGGAACTGACGGAGATTCCGGATGTGGGCGAGATCACGGCCAAGTGCATTGTGGATTATTTGAACCAGCCCCAGGCCAAGGATCTGATTGCCCGGCTGAAGGCCGCTGGGGTCAATATGGACAGCACCGTTCAGAAGGTGGATGACCGCTTTGCCGGCATGACCTTTGTGCTCACCGGCTCCCTGACCCGGTTCGACCGGAAAACGGCGGAGAACGAGATCGCCCTCCGGGGCGGCAAGGCCAGCGGCTCCGTGTCGAAAAAGACCACCTATGTGGTGGCGGGCGAGGCTGCGGGCAGCAAGCTGACAAAGGCCCAGCAGTTGGGCGTCCCCGTGCTGACGGAGGACGAGTTCGCGGAGCTGCTGAAATGAAGCGGCTGTACGCGACGCTGAAGCTCTTTCTTGGATGCAGCATCGGTATATTTTTAGGAAGATGTATCTACCTGTACTTTGATTTTAAGGCCCGTCCGGATCTGTACGCTATGCAGTCGGCACCCTGGTATGTGGATTTAGAAATTCAGGGGATCGTTACGGCGGTTCTGGCTGCCGTGCTGCTGGCGGTTATGTGGCAGATCAGGAAAAACATAGACAAAAAGGGGTGAGGGGATCATGCGTTCCCTGTTTCGGAAAATAAGGGAGGCCAACCGGCCATTCTGCACGGCGCTGGTGGCGGCGGCAGGCAGCTCCAGCCGTATGGGCGGCACCGACAAGCTGATGGAATTTCTGGACAATGTTCCTGTCCTGATGCGGACCCTGACAGCGTTACAGCGGGCAGCCGCTATCGATGAGATCGTCATTGCCGCCCGGGAGGACGCACTGGTGGACATCTCGACCCTGTGCAAGACCTACGGTATTACAAAATGCAGCAAGGTGGTGCGGGGCGGTGAGAGCCGGTGTCATTCCGTGCTGCTGGCGGCATTGGAAGCCTCCCCGGAGGCGAAGCTGCTGGCGGTGCAGGACGGCGCCCGCCCGCTGGTAACGCCGGCGCTCATCGACCGCACGGTGGAGGCGGCGGCTAAGTGCGGCGCGGCGGCCCCGGCGGTGCCGGTGAAGGACACCATCAAGACCGTGGCCGAGGACGGCGCCGTGACCGGCACCCCAGACCGCAGTACCCTCCGGGCGGTGCAGACGCCTCAGGTGTTTGAGGCGGATCTGCTGAAGGCGGCCTTGCAGTCGGCGCTGGAAAACGAGGTGCCCGTCACCGATGACTGCTCTGCTGTGGAGCGGCTTGGGAAGGTGGTCTATCTCATCGACGGCGACGAGGAAAATCTGAAGATCACCACCCCAGTGGATCTGGTGATCGCGGAGGCTATTTTAGCGGAACGGGAGGGACGCTGATGACAGACCTGCGAATTGGACACGGATATGATGTCCACCGGCTGACGGAGGGCCGCAAACTCATCTTAGGCGGTGTGGAGATCCCCTACGAAAAGGGACTTTTAGGCCATTCTGACGCGGATGTACTGGTCCACGCCGTGATGGACGCTCTGGCGGGGGCTGCCCGGCTGGGGGACATCGGCAAGCTGTTCCCGGATACGGACCCGGCCTACGCCGGTATTTCCAGTCTGAAGCTGCTGGCGGAGGTAGGACGGCTGCTGGCGGAAACGGGCCGCGCCGTGGTGAACATCGACGCCACGCTGCTGGCGCAGGCTCCGAAGGTAGGCCCCTACCGACAGCAGATGGCGGAAAACATAGCAATGGCGCTGCACATCGACCCGGAGCGGGTGAACGTGAAGGCCACCACGGAGGAGGGCCTCGGCTTCACCGGGGACGGCTCCGGGATGGCGGCCCATGCCGTGGCTTTGATCGAGACGGTCAAATGACCGTTACAGTGCATATATTACAAGGAGACGTACATTCGGTACGTCTCCTTTTTTCTACGCTGCCATACCGGACGTAAGGCCGGTATGCTCGCGTCGCAGAAAGAGCGAAGAGAAGGAGGAACAAGCGTGGAATATGATCTGATCCTTGCCCGCTCCGTGACGTATGCGCAGCGGATGCAAAGAGCGTTGAACCGTGCAGGGATCCGCAGCCAGCTCTTTCGGGCGCCCCGTGACCTGACGGATCTGGGCTGCGCCTATGTGGTGCGGATCTCGCCCTACGATCTGGGAGCGGCCCTGCCGCTCCTGCGGCGGGAGGGGCTTGGCCCCCTGCGGATCTATGTGCAGCGGGGCGGGGATATTCAGGAGGTGGGCCTATGATCTATCTGGATAGCGCGGCCACCACCTTCCAAAAGCCGCCTGCGGTGGGGCGGGCCATGACGGAGGCGCTGGCCTCTATGAGCTCGCCGGGCCGGGGCGGGCATCCGCTGGCTATGCGGGCCGCGGACACCGCCTTCCGGTGCCGCACGGAGCTGGCGGAGTTGTTCGGCCTTGACGGCCCGGAGGGCGTGGCCTTTACACTGAACGCCACTCATGCCCTGAACATTGCCATCAAAAGTTTGGTGCCCCCTGGCGGACGGGTGGTGATCTCCGGATATGAGCACAACGCCGTCACCCGACCGCTGACGGCCCTAAAAGCCAAGGTGTCCGTAGCAGGCGGACCGCTGTTCGATCAGGAGGCAGCGATCCGGGCCTTTGACGAGTTGATCGCGCCCGGCGTGGACGTTGTGATCTGCAATCATGTGTCCAATGTGTTCGGCTTTGTCCAGCCCGTTGAAAAGGTGGCGGCGCTTTGCCGCAGCCGTGGTGTGCCGCTGATTGTGGACGCCTCCCAGTCTGCCGGTATCCTGCCGATCAATATGAAAAGCCTTGGGGCGGCGTATATTGCCATGCCGGGACACAAGGGGCTGTACGGCCCTCAGGGCACCGGTGTGCTCCTGTGCGGGGACGGTCAGATACCGAGACCGCTGCTGGAGGGCGGCACGGGGAGTATTTCTCTCAGTCAGGAGATGCCGGACTTCCTGCCGGACCGTATAGAGGCCGGGACCCACAATATGCCAGGGATCGCGGGCCTGCTGGCGGGCGTTCGTTTTGTCCGCCGACAGGGGACACAGGCCGTTTTACGCCATGAACACGCCCTGACCTGCCGGACGGCGGAGAATTTGCGCCGACTGTCCGGTGTGGAGGTGTTTGCCCGTCCCGGCTGCCCGGCCCAGGCGGGAGTGGTGTCCTTCCGGGTGCCGGGGCGGGACGTGGAGACCGTGGGCGAAGCGCTGGCGCGGCGGGGGTTCGCGGTGCGGGCGGGGCTGCACTGTGCGCCGCTGGCCCACCGCACCGCCGGGACGCTGGACACCGGCACGGTCCGGGTCAGCTTTTCCGCCTTCAACACGCCTCAGGAGGCGGACCGGCTGGCGGAGGCCGTGGGGGATATTCTCCGAAGATAAGACCTGAGACCGAAGCTAAGACCGAACCTAAACCCGGAGCAGTGCTCCGGGTTTTTCCTGTTCCGAAACGGTAACAAGGTGGATATCCATGGAAACCGGAAAATAATTCTGAACGGACCATGAATTTTTAACGGTTTTCCTTGAATTTTACAGTCCGCTTCTCTATAATATAAAAATGAATGCCTATAACCCGCAGAGAGGTGAGTTGGAGCGATGAATGTAACGTTCGCGCAGGTCAGCGGCTGGGTCGTCCGGTATCTGCTGACCATTCGGATTTCAGATATATTGGATATTGCCATCATGGCATTTGTCCTCTATAAAATTTTCACACTGGTGCAGAGCACCAAGGCGGCCAGTCTGGTAAAGGGACTGCTGATCTTTTTGGCGGCGCTGGTGCTGTCCTCTGCCCTGCATCTGAACGGGATCAATTACATCATGACCCGCATGGTCAATCTGGGCCTGCTGGCCCTCATCATTCTGTTCCAGCCGGAGATCCGCCGGGTACTGGAGCAGGTGGGCAGCCGCCGTCTGGTGGCCTTCTTCATCCATGAGGAATCCGCCAGCACGATGGAACAGGCCATCGGACAGACGGTGCTGGCATGCACAGAAATGTCCCAGAGCCGCACCGGCGCCCTCATCGTCTTTGAGCGGGAGATCCTGCTGGACGATATGGTCCGCAGCGGCACGGTGCTGGACGCGGCAGTGTCTGCTGAGCTGCTGAAAAACATTTTCTTCGTCAAGGCCCCCATGCATGACGGCGCGGTGATCGTGCGCCACGGGCGGGTGCTGGGCGCTGGCTGTATGCTGCCCCTGAGCAAGAACGTGAACCTCTCCCGCGACTTGGGTATGCGCCATCGGGCCGGTATCGGTATGAGTGAAAACTCCGACGCCGTGGTGGTCATCGTCTCCGAGGAGACCGGCTCCATTTCCGTGGCCATCGGCGGAATGCTCAAGCGGCATCTCAAGCCGGAGACGCTGGAAAATCTCCTGCGGAACGAATTGCTTCCCCGGGAGGAAGACAGCGAGGAACGTCTGAAGTTCAACCTGCTGAACCTCCTGCGGAGCAAAAAGAATGGAGGCGAGGAAGATGCGTAAGACACAGAATCCGCGGAATATCCTGTATCTGGTCCTATCCATCGTGATCGCCGCCGGTATCTGGTACTATGTGGACGAATTCAACGGCCGGGTGGTGACCCAGACCGTTACGGGGATCCCCATTGAGTATATCAATCAGGACGCACTGGCAGACAATGGGCTGATGCTGGCGGAAGGCGAGGACAGCGGTACCAGCACCACCGTCGACATCACCTTCAAGGGGAACCGGCGGCACATTGTCCAGCTGGACCGCTCCAAGATCCGGGTAACGGCCAATCTGGCCAGTATCACGGAGTCTGGCGTGCAAAGCGTGAAGGCCGAGCTTTCCTATACGGACCGGAAGTTCAATTCCGGCAATACCTCGGTGGAGGAGCAGAGCCTCTATATGGCCACGGTCAATATCTGCGAACTGAGCCATAAGGAAGTGGAGCTGCGCTGCGAGCTCATCGGCAATGTGGCGGAGGGCTATTCCGCCGGTAAGGTCCAGCTTTCTCAGACCAGCATCGCCGTCCGGGGTCAGGAAGAGGAAATTGCCAAGGTCAGCTATGCCAAGGTGATTTTTGACATCGGCAAGAATACCAAGGAGACCGTCACGGCGGATCTGGATTATCAGTTCTATGATGAGGACGGTCAGGTGCTGAACCTCTCCGGCATCCATGCCGAGGCGGGTCAGATCCAGGCGACTCTGCCGGTGTACGTCACCAAGGAGCTGAAGCTGACGGTGGACTTCAAGGAAGCTCCCGGCGCACAGCTGGCGGACATGATCTGGGCCATCAAGCCGGAGAGTGTTGTGGTTTCCGGTGACGCCTCTGTTCTGAACGATATGGATTCCATTGTGCTGGACAGCTTTGATCTGCTCAGCGTGACCACGGAAAGCACCAGCCACAGCTACGCCATTCTGGTGCCGGACGGCTGCGAGAATCTCAGCGGCGTGACCCGGGCCACACTGGAGATCGGCTATCCGGATAAGACGGTGGCGGATGTGACCACTCACAACATCCGGGTGGAAAACGCCTCGGCCAGCCGGAACGTGGAGCTTCTGACACAGGAGCTCTCCGTGCGGATCTTCGGCACAGCGGTGGAGATGGAGGGCATCACCGGTGAAGATGTGGCGGTGGTGGCGGATCTCAGCGATTACGCGGTGGCCTCCGGCACCTATATGATCCCGGCTCAGGTCCGGGTGGGAGACGGAAAGACCATCGGCGTTTCCGGGACCTATCAGATTCAGGTCCGTATTCCCGAATCCTGAACTGGCGCGGCCACAGCATTTGACAGAAAATTAGGAGCGATACCATGACACAGATTGCAACAGTTGAAAGAATTTTGGACGATACCCACGCGGAGATCTCCGTTCCCCGGAAGTCCGCCTGCGGCCATGACTGCGAGGAGTGCGCGGGCTGCGGCGTCAGCGGCGTTTCCGTTTACGTCAAGGCGCTGAACACCGTCGGTGCCCGTCCGGGCCAGAAGGTGGTGGTGGAGAGCGACACGAAGAAAATGCTCAAGATCGTCAGCTTTGTTTACCTGATCCCGGTGATCCTGTTTCTGGCGGGATACCTGATCATGCTGGCCTGCAGCACCAGCGTGGCGGTGCAGTATACCGCGGCAGTGGCCGGAGCCGTGCTGGGAATTTTGCTGGCTATCTGGTATGACCGCCGGGTGAAGGCCCGGGGCGGGCTGTCCTTTACCATCGTGCGGGTGTTCTGATGTTCGGATATGTGCGGCCCTCCGTCCGGGATCTGCCGGAGGAGGAACTGGACCGGTTCCGCGCCATGTACTGCGGACTGTGCCACACCCTGTCCCGGCGGTACGGACAAGCTGCCCGCTTCATCCTGAACTACGATTTTACCTATCTTGCCATCCTGCTGTCCGATGGGACGGCAGGGGCGCAGGGAGCCGGGCGGTGCTATACCAGTCCAATCAAAAAACGGCCCTTTTTAGAGCCTACCGCCGCTATGGAGCTGGCGGCGGACGAGAGCGTGATCTTAGCCTACTGGCAGCTGCGGGACGGCGTGGAGGATCACGCTTGGGCCTCCGGCCTGAAATACCGGACAGGCGCCCGTCTGCTGGAATCCGCTTACAAACGGGCGGCGGCCCTTCGACCGGAATTCGATCAGGCAGTGTGCCGCCAGCTTCAGCTCCTGAGCGCATTGGAGCAGGCAAAGGACCCGTCTATGGACAGAGCCGCCGACAGCTTTGCCGTACTGCTTTCCAGCGCTGCGGAGGAGCTGACGGACCCCGTCCGGAAGCGGATCATGGAGCAGATTCTGTATCATCTGGGCCGCTGGATCTACCTGATCGACGGGGCAGACGATTTGAAAAAAGATGCGGAGAGCGGCAATTATAATCCGGTAGCTCTGCGGTACGGACTGACAGACGGCACATGGACGCCGGAGAGCCGCAGGGACTTTGCCACGACCCTGGACCATTCCATCCACCAGATGGCCGCAGCCTTTGAGCTGTGGGATTTCGGCGTGTGGACGCCGGTCCTGCAGTCCACCTTTTACGGAGGGCTGTTTCAGGTGGGAAAAGCCGTGCTGGACGGCAGCTTCCATCGCCCCAGCAGAAAGAATATCAGAGAGATTGAGGAAACCGAATGAACGATCCATACGAGGTCCTGGGAGTTCCCCGGACCGCCACCGATGAGGAAATCAAAAAGGCTTACCGGAATCTGGCCCGGAAATATCATCCGGACAATTACCATGACAGCCCTCTGGCTGATCTGGCGCAGGAGAAAATGAAGGATATCAACGCCGCTTACGAGCAGATCACCAAGGAGCGCAGCGGACGGGGAGACAGTCCCGCCGGCGGCTATCGCCAGAACGCCTATGGCGGATACGGCGGCCAGAGCTACTCCGGCGGGGACAGTGTGTTTCAGCAGGTGCGCTACGCCATCCAGCTGGGAGATCTTGGTCGGGCGGAGGCGCTGCTCACCAATTACAGCAACCACAATGCCGAGTGGAATTTCCTGAAGGGCGTTGTATGTGCCCGCCGGGGCTGGATGGACGAAGCCAAGCGTTACTATGAGACTGCCTGCCAGATGGACCCCGGCAATCTGGAATATCAGCGGGCGCTGGACTATATGGAAAACGGCCCCCGACAGGCTTACACGCCAGGCGGAACCACCTTTGGGACGGACCTGTGCGGCAGTAATCTGTGCCTGCCTATGTGCTGCCTGTGGTCACTTTGCAGCGGCAGTGTGCCAATCTGCTGCTACTGCTGATAAATAACGTGTAAAACCGGCGGAAACGTGCTCTGACAGGGAAGAATGACCGTTTGCGGAAGGCGTTTCCCCGTAAAATAGGAGGAATCAGCATGATCAAAAGCATGACCGGCTACGGTCGGGCGAGAGAGGTGCGGAACAAGCGGGATATCACCGTGGAGGTCCGCTCCGTCAACAACCGGTATCTGGACTGCACCGTGAAGATGCCCCGGATGTACAGCTTTGCGGAGGATGCCGTGAAGCAGTGCGTGCAGAAGGCTATTTCCCGGGGCAAGGTGGATGTGTTCATCACGGTGGATGCCTCCGCCGCAGACGTGGCCAAGGTCACGGTAAACCGGGAGCTGGCGGCCCAGTATGCCGCTGCACTGGCAGAGCTGTCTGAGGTCTACGGCACGGAGTCCAAGGTGACGCCGGAGCAGCTTTCCCGGTTTCCGGACGTCCTGACGGTGACGAAGGAGGACGAGGATCTGGAAACGGTGTCTGCGGACCTGTGCGCCGTGGCGGAGCAGGCGCTGGAAGCCTACAACGCCATGCGGGCCGTGGAGGGCCGGAAGCTGGCGGAGGACATCGGCAACCGCCTGACCTATATTGAGAACTATACGTCTCAGGTGGAGCAGCGTTCCCCGGAGACTGTGACGGAGTACCGCGCCAAGCTGACGGCCCGGATGGAGGAAGTGCTTCAGTGCACCACCATCGATCCTCAGCGGATCCTGCAGGAGGCTGCCATCTACGCCGATAAGGTGGCCGTGGACGAGGAGACCGTCCGCCTGCGGAGCCATGTGGCCCAGCTGCGGACCATGCTGGAATCCGATGAGCCTATGGGACGGAAGATGGACTTCCTGATCCAGGAGGTCAACCGGGAGTCCAACACCATCGGCTCCAAGTGCTGCGACGTGGCCATCGCTCAGGTGGTGGTTGGCCTCAAGGCAGAGGTGGAGAAGATGCGGGAACAGGTCCAGAACGTGGAGTAAGCCATGAAGCTTATCAACATCGGTTTTGGAAATCTGGTATCCCAGGAGCGGCTGGTGGCCATCGTCAGCCCGGATTCCGCACCCATCAAGCGAATGGTGCAGGAGACCCGGGAGCGCGGTATGCTCATTGACGCCACCTACGGTCGCAAGACCGCGTCCATTTTCATCATGGACAGCGATCACGTGATTTTATCGGCGCTGCCGCCGGAGCGGTTCAGTCCGAAGGAGCAAGAGGGAGAGGGATCATGAGAGGAAAAACGTTTATTATTTCCGGCCCATCCGGCGTAGGCAAGAGCACGGTGCTCAGCGCTCTGCTGGAGAAGCGGAAGAACCTGTATTTTTCAGTATCCGCCACCACCAGAGACCCCCGGCCCGGTGAACTGGACGGCATCCATTATCATTTTATGGATGCGGAGTCCTTCCGCAAGTGGATCGCCATGGACCAGTTTCTGGAATACGCCGAATATGTGGGCAACTTCTACGGCACCCCCAAGCGGTTCGTGGATGAGGCCATGGATAAGGGGCAGGATGTGATCCTGGACATTGAGGTGCAAGGCGCCTTACAGGTCACCAGCAAGCGGCCCGACACGGTGAAGATCTTCATCGCCCCGCCCAGCTGGAAGGAGCTGGAACGCCGTCTGAAGGACCGGGGCACCGACGATCCGGAGAAAGTGCAGAAGCGTCTGCTCCGGGCCAAGGTGGAGTTCCAGACTGCCCATACCTACGATTATTTTGTCATCAACGATACGGTGGAGGATGCCGTCCGGGAGCTGGACGCCATCATCACCGCCGAGCACTGCAAACCCAAGGAGCGTATGTCTGTTCTGGCGGAGTGACCGCCGTTTATTCCCTGATACAATAAAGAATTAAAGCCGCACAGCGGCAGATTGGAAGTAGAATATTATGATGCTGTATCCCGCTATGAACAAGCTGAAAAGTCATATCCCCAACCGTTATATGCTGGTGAACGTGGTGGCCCTTCGCGCCCGCCAGATCGCCGACGATGCCGAGGAAGCCGGCGTCCAGCTGGACGAGAAGCCCGTGACTCTGGCCATCCATGAGGTTGCGGACGGTAAGATCGACGCCAGCGGTATGGATCTGACCATTTCTGTCGATAACTGATCGAACACATCATCGGAGGAGGGCGAGGCATGGAGACCGCGGACATGGTAAAGGTTGCGGTCAGCGCCGCGCCCTATTCCATTGATAAGCCGTATAGCTATCTGGTGCCGGAATCGCTGGCAGCGGCGGCAGTCCCCGGCGTTCGGGTCATGGTGCCCTTTGGACGGGGCAATAAGGAGAGCGAGGGCCTGATCCTGGCCCGTGTTCAGGAGCCGAAGCTGCCGGGGAGCAAGGCCATCCGGCAGATATTGGATCCGGAGCCGGTGCTGGATAAGGCCGGTATCGATCTGGCGCTGTGGATGCGGGGCCGGTATTTCTGCACAGTGTTCGAGGCGGTGAAAACCATTCTCCCCGCCGGACTGTGGTACGGTCTGCGGGAGATCTGGTCGCTGGCTATGGAGCCGGAGGCCGCCCGCTCCGCTGCTGTGGGCATCCCCGGCGCGTGGCAGGTGTTGGACCTGCTGGAAAAGCAGGGCGGCAAGGCGGATATCCGCGTCCTGCGGGACGCCTTGGGCGACGGGGCGGAAAAGCCCCTCAAGGCCATGAAAAAGGCGGAGATCCTCACTTGCGAGACGGATGCCAAGCGCAAGATCGCCGACAAGTCCCACCGGATGGTGGAGCTGGCGGTCAACACGGAGGACGCCTACGCTCTGACGGAGCCAAAGCGCCGCTCCGCCCCGGCGCGGTACGAGGTGGTGAACTTCTTAGCCACGGCGGGACGGACCCCGGCAGCGGAGGTCAGCTATTATACCGGGGCCTCCTCCCGGACGCTGAAGACCATGGAGAAGGCGGGACTGATCGCCTTTTCCGAGGAGGAGGAGCTGCGGGTGCCGTCCTTGGACGATGTGGAGCCGGGGCCGGAGATCGTTTTGAACGAAGAACAGCAGCGGGCTTTTGAAGAGATTTTAGGCCGGGTACAGGCGGCAAAGCCGTCGGTCACGCTGCTGCACGGTGTTACCGGCAGCGGTAAGACGCAGGTTTATCTGCGCTTGGTGCAGGAAACGCTGGCGTTGGGAAAAACCGCTATGGTGCTGGTGCCGGAGATCGTGCTGACGCCGCAGATGATGCGGAAATTCAGCTCCTACTTCGGCAGCCGGGTGGCCATGCTCCACAGCTCCCTGAAAATGACGGAGCGCTATGACCAGTGGAAGCGCATCCGCCGGGGAGAGGTGGACGTGGTGCTGGGGACCCGCTCCGCTCTGTTCGCGCCCCTGAAAAATCTGGGCCTCATCATCATGGACGAGGAGCAGGAGGGAAGCTATCAGTCGGAAAACGTACCCCGGTACGATGCCCGGGAGGTTGCCAAATACCTCTGCGTCCGGGAGAAGGCGGCGCTGGTGTTCGGTTCCGCTACGCCTACGGTGGAGACCGCCTGGGCGGTGGAACAGGGAAGCTATCAAAAGGCACTGCTGCGGCGGCGCTACAACGAAAACGCCTTGCCGGAGGTCCTCATTGCGGATCTGCGGCAGGAGATCCTGAACGGCAATCCGGGCCTGATCAGCACCCCGCTGCGGCAGGAGCTGGAAAAAAATCTGGCGGCGGGGGAGCAGAGTATCCTGTTTCTGAACCGCCGGGGCAGCAGCCGGATGCTGCTGTGCGGCGAGTGCGGCTATGTGCCCCAGTGTCCCCGGTGCAGCACTGCCATGACCTATCATTCCGCCAACGGGCGGCTGATGTGCCACTACTGCGGACACTCCGAACCGGCGGCGGACACCTGCCCGGAATGCGGCGGCTGGATGAAGCATGTTGGCGCGGGCACCCAGAAGGTGGAGGAAGAACTGCGGGAACTGTTCCCGGAGGCGGGCATCCTGCGGATGGACGCCGATACCACCGCCGGGGGCCATGAGGAGATCCTGCAGACCTTTGAGCGGGAGCGTGTCCCCATTCTGCTGGGGACGCAGATGGTGGCGAAGGGACTGGATTTTGAAAACGTAACGCTGGTGGGCGTTCTCTCCGCGGATATTTCCCTGTATGTGGACAATTACCGGGCGGCGGAGCGTACCTTCAGCCTGCTGACCCAGGTGGTAGGCCGTGCGGGCCGGGGCGGGAAAACCGGCCGGGCCGTGATCCAGACCTACACGCCGGGGAACGATGTGATCCGGTGCGCCGCCCGGCAGGATTATGACGCTTTTTACGAAAGCGAGATCCGGATGCGCCGGCTGCGGCGGTATCCTCCCTTTGCGGACCTTTTCACTGTCACCGTTTCCGGAACGGAGGAGGGCCGGGTGCTCCGGGCCGCCGTGTCCGTCCGGGAGACGCTGCGGCAGCTTTGCAGGCGGCCGGAGTTGGCCGCCGGGGAGCCGGAGGTCTTAGGCCCTGCCCCCGCGCCGGTGGTGAAGGTGAATAACCGGTTTCGCTACCGCTGCACACTGGTGGGAAAGAATGACAAGGCCACTCGGGAAATGCTGGCATGGCTGCAAAAGGACTTTGCCAAAGACAGCGCCAACCGGGGCATGAATCTGTTTGTGGACCATAACGCGGCGGACTGACCGCCGTGATCAAATCAAGGAGGTGCCATTCATGGCATTACGAAAGATCGTAGAACAGGGCGACGAGTGTCTGACAAAGGTCTGCCGCCCGGTGACAAAATTTGACCGGCGGCTGCATGACCTGCTGGACGATATGGCGGAGACGCTGGCAGACGCCAACGGCGCGGGACTGGCGGCACCCCAGGTGGGGATCTTGCGCCGGGTCTGTCTGGTGCTGGACGAGGAAGCGGAGGAATATTTGGAGCTCATCAACCCGGAGATCATCGCCCAGAGCGGCGAGCAGACCGGGCTGGAGGGCTGCCTCAGCGTCCCCGGCAAGTGGGGCATTGTCACCCGGCCCAACCGGGTGCGGGTCCGGGCGCAGGACCGGGACGGCGACTGGTTCGAGGCGGAGGCCGAGGGCCTGACGGCCCGGGCCTTCTGCCATGAGATCGAGCATCTGGACGGCCACCTGTTCGTGGAGCACATCGACCACTTCCTCACCGAGGAGGAGCTGAAGGAATATCTGGAGGACGAGGAATAATGCGCATCCTGTTTATGGGCACGCCGGATTTCGCGGCGGTGTCCCTGAAGCGTCTGGTGGAGGACGGCCACGAGCTCTGCGGCGTGTTCACCCAGCCGGATAAGCCCCGGAACCGGAACAAAGTGACCTTCTCCCCTGTGAAGGAGTACGCCTTGTCACATGGCCTGACTGTGTATCAGCCGACCAAGCTGCGGGACGGTACGGCCCTGGAGCTGGTGAGATCTCTGGCTCCGGAGCTGATCGTGGTGGTGGCCTACGGCCGCATTCTGCCCAAGGACATTCTGGACGTGCCGCCCCTTGGCTGCGTGAATGTCCATGCGTCCCTGCTGCCCAAATACCGGGGTTCTGCCCCTATCAACTGGGCCATGCTCAACGGCGACACGGAGACCGGCGTTTCCATCATGTATATGGCAGAGGAACTGGATGCCGGTGATGTGATCCTCACGGCGAAAACGCCCATTGACCCGGAGGAGGATCAGCCCTCTCTGTGGGACCGGTTGGCAAAGGTCGGCGCGGAGGCGCTGGCGGAGGCCCTTCCCCTGTTGGCGGCGGGGACGGCCCCCCGGACCCCGCAGGACAGCACACAGGCCACCTTTGCGCCCATGCTGTCCCGTGAACTGTCTCCTATTGATTGGACAAAGCCTGTGGCGGCCATCCGCAATCAGGTGCGGGGACTGATCCCCTGGCCCTGCGCCACGGCGGAACTGGCGGGCCAGCGGTTCAAAATTTATAAAACAGCCGTTGGCACGGCTACGGACAAGACGCCCGGTACGCTGCTTTCCGCCGGAAAGAAGGGCATCGAGGTGGCCTGCGGCGACAGGCAAAGCCTTTGGATCACGGAGCTTCAGGCGGAGGGCGGCAAACGCATGAGCGCGGCGGCCTATCTGCTGGGCCATCCCATGAATATCTGATTGGAGGAACGCCATGCCTTACTACGGTTATTACGGCGGTTACGGCGATTTTTTAGCGAATAATATCTACTGCATTTTGCTGATCCCGGTGCTCCTGCTGTCCCTGTGGGCGCAGGCGCAGGTCAGCGGAAACTTCAAGCGGTACAGCGGCGTCGCCAACCGGCGGCGTCTCACCGGCGCGCAGGCGGCGGAGGCGGTGCTGCGGGCACACGGCGTCTACAACGTGGCGATCCGGCCCTGCTCCGGCAATCTGACGGATCACTACGATCCCCGGGACAACAGCATTTCCCTGTCGGAAAACGTCTACAACTCCACCTCCATCGCGGCGATGGGCGTGGCGGCCCACGAGGCCGGTCATGCCGTGCAGTACGCGGAAAACTACGGCCCGGTGCGGCTGCGGACGGCCATTATCCCCGCCACCCAGATCGGCTCCAAGTTCTCCTTCATCCTGCTGCTGGTGGGCATGGTCCTTTACAGCCAGTCCTTGTTTTTGGTGGGCATTTTGCTGTTCTCCCTGACCACGATTTTTCAGCTTATTACCCTGCCGGTGGAGTTCAACGCCTCCCACCGGGCCTTGCAGACGCTGGAAAACGAACAGCTTTTGTATGACGATGAGCTTCCCGGCGCACGGAAGGTGCTGAAGGCGGCGGCACTGACCTATGTGGCTGCGCTGCTGATGTCCGTCTTGCAGCTGCTGCGCTATGTGCTCATCTTTGTGGGCCGCAATAACCGCGGACGGAGGGACAACTGATGGGCGCCCGGGAAACGGCCCTGCGGGTCCTGATGTCCTGTCGGAATAACCATGCCTGGGCGGACGCCGCCCTGAAAGCTCAGTTAGGCCGGGACGGTCTGGTGGGCCCGGAGGTGGCGCTGTGCAGCCGATTGGTTTACGGCGTGGTCCAGAACCAGCAGTTGTTGGATTTCTACCTCAGCGCGTACTGCTCCCAGAAGCCGGATCATCTTCAGCCGCCGCTGCTGGAGATCCTGCGTCTGGGTGCATATCAAATCTTATATTTAGATCGGGTGCCGGACAGCGCGGCGGTGAACACCTCCGTGGAGTTGGCGAAGATCTCCGGCAGAGGGCAGGCGTCCGGCCTTGTGAACGCGGTGCTCCGCAAGATCGCTCAAAATAAGACGGCGCTGCCGCCCATCCCGGAGCGGGACGAGGCAAAATACCTCTCCATCCGGTACAGTCATCCCAAATGGCTGGTGAAGCGGCTGCTGTCGATTTTAGGCCGGGAGGAGACGGAAGCATTCCTGGCGGCGAATAACGATACCCCGCCTTTGACGGTACAGGTCAACCCCCTGAAAACCAACGCGGAAAGCCTGATAAAGGAACTGGAAGGCTGGGGCGTGACCGCGAAACCCCACCCCTGGGTTCCCGGCTGTCTGGAGCTGACCGGAGCCGGAGACCTGACCACACTGGCCCCCTTCCGGGAGGGCAAACTGCTGGTGCAAGACCCCGCCGCCCGGCTGGTGTCCCTGATCGCCGGCGTGCAGCCGGGGCAAAAGGTGCTGGATCTCTGCGCCGCCCCCGGCGGCAAGTCCTTCAGCGCCGCCTTTGCCATGGAGGACAAGGGGGAGATCGTCTCCTGCGACCTCCACGAAAACAAGCTGAAACGAATTCAGGAGGGCGCGGCCCGGCTGGACCTGACCTCTATTACCACCTCCGCCGGAGACGGCCGGGTGTTTCGCCCGGAATGGGCGGAGCGGTTTGACACGGTGCTGGCGGATGCTCCCTGCTCCGGTCTGGGCATCATCCGGAAGAAGCCGGACGTCCGCTACAAAAAGGCAGACGATCTGTTCACCCTGCCGGTGATCCAGACGGCGCTGCTGGACAACGCCGCCCAGTATGTGGCCCCCGGCGGCGTGCTGGTGTATTCCACCTGCACCATTCTGCCGGAGGAAAACGAGCAGGTAACGGATGCTTTCCTGACGGAGCACAGCGATTTCTGCCGGGACGGCTTCACCCTGCCGGCACCGGTAGGGGAGACGGAGGGGCAGCTGACCCTCTGGCCCCAGCGCCACGGCACCGACGGCTTTTACATCTGCCGCATGAAGCGGACATAACGAGGAAATTATGATCGATTTGAAATCCCAGACCCTGGAGGAAATGACGGCGACCCTGAAGGAGATGGGGGAGCCGGCCTTCCGGGGCAAGCAGGTCTTTACCTGGCTCCATAAGGGCGTCACCTCCTTTGACGAGATGAGCAACCTCTCCAAGCCCCTCCGGGAAAAGCTGAAGGAGCGGTGCTATATCACGGCGCCCTCCGTGGCCCGCAAGCAGGTCTCCAAGCTGGACGGCACCGTAAAGTACCTGTGGCAGCTGCTGGACGGCAACTGCATCGAAACGGTGGTCATGCAGTACCACCATGGAAACACTGTCTGCGTTTCCTCACAGGTGGGCTGCCGGATGGGGTGCGCCTTCTGCGCGTCTACCATTGCCGGCAAGGTAAGAGACTTAACACCATCTGAAATTTTAGATCAGGTGATCTTCGCGCAGAAGGACTCCGGCCTGCCCATTTCCAATATCGTTTTGATGGGCATTGGTGAGCCGCTGGACAATCTGGACAACGTGCTGCGGTTTCTGGAGCTGGTGAACCACCCGGATGGTTTGAACATCGGTATGCGGCACATCTCTCTGTCCACCTGCGGCGTGATCCCCGGGATCGACCGGCTGTCGGACCTGGAATTACAGCTGACGCTGTCGGTTTCCCTCCACGCGCCGGACAGTGAGACACGATCCAAAATCATGCCGGTGAACCGGGCCTATGACGTGGAAAAGCTGTTTGACGCCTGCCACCGGTACTTTAAAAAGACCGGGCGGCGGATCTCCTTTGAATACGCCATGATCGATGGTGTCAATGACCACGACTGGCAGGCGGATCTCATCGCCAAAAAGCTGAAGGGGATGCCGGGGCATGTGAACCTGATCCCGCTGAACGATGTGGCGGAGAGTCCTCTGAAACCCTCCCGCCGGGTAGCGGCGTTTCAGAAGCGCTTGGAGTCTCACGGTCTGACCGCCACGGTGCGGCGGAGCCTCGGAGGAGATATTGACGCCTCCTGCGGCCAGCTGCGGCGGAAGGAAATGGAAGAACGGAAAAAAGGAGCGGCTGAATCATGATAAAAACCTGGGCCGTTACGGATACGGGCCTTGTGCGAAAGGAAAATCAGGATACTTACCGGATCGCCCGGAACGGTGACATCTGTGTGGTGTGCGATGGTATGGGCGGCGCCGCCGGCGGCCGGCTTGCCAGTACGCTGGCGTCGGAGACTTACGCGGCGGAGATGGAGAAGGCCCTGAAACCGGATATGACCCCGGAGCAGCTCCGGGAGGCTTCTGCCTACGCGGTGGCCATGGCCAACCGGGCCGTGGCGGAGCGGGCGGAGGCTGAGGCGGTGCTTGCCAATATGGGTACCACTCTGGTTGCCGCTGTGGCCTATGAGAACGGCGCGGTGATCACCAACGTGGGCGACAGCCGGGCCTATTACATCACGGAGGCGGGGATCACCCGCATCACCAAGGATCACTCTCTGGTGGAGACCATGGTGGACCACGGCGACATCACCGCTGATGAGGCCCGCCGCCATCCGGGGCGGAACCTCATCACCCGCGCTCTGGGCCGGGATACCAACGCCGCCTGCGACGGGTATATCCGCCCTATGGAGCAGGGGGACTTTATCCTGCTGTGCACCGACGGACTGGTGAACACCGTCACCGATCAGGAAATGCTCTTTGAGATCGTCTACGGCGGCGATCTGGACACTTGTCTGGATCGGCTGCTGCATATTTCCAAAAGTCAGGGTGCGCCGGACAACGTGACGGCAGTCCTGATGCAGAAGCTGTAAGAAGGGGGGAGACGTATGGATCAATACATTGGAAAAATGCTGGACAACCGCTATGAGATCCTGGAGCGCATCGGCACAGGCGGCATGGCGATCGTCTACAAGGCAAAATGCCATCGCCTCAACCGTCTGGTGGCGATCAAAATTCTGAAAAGCGATCTGGCGCAGAACGAGGAGTTCCGCCGCCGGTTCAACGCGGAGTCGCAGGCTGTTGCCCAGCTGTCTCACCCCAACATCGTATCGGTGTACGATGTGTCCCGGGGCGGCGATATGGAATATATCGTCATGGAGCTGATCGACGGCATCACCCTCAAGCAGTATATGGAAAAGCGGGGCCAGCTGAACTGGCGGGAGTCTCTGCACTTCATCACCCAGATCATGCGGGGCCTCAGCCACGCCCACAGCCGTGGCATCATCCACCGGGACATCAAGCCCCAGAACATCATGGTCCTGCGGGACGGCAGTGTGAAGGTGGCCGATTTCGGCATCGCCTGTCTGGCGGATTCCGCCCAGACCCTGACGCAGGAGGCTCTTGGCTCCGTCCACTATATTTCCCCGGAGCAGGCCCGGGGCGACCGGCCGGACGCCCGCAGCGACATTTATTCCTCCGGCGTGGTGCTTTACGAGATGCTCACAGGACGGCTGCCCTTTGAAGGGGAGTCGGCCGTTTCCGTGGCCATCCAGCACCTTAGCTCCATTCCGCTGGCTCCGCGGGAGATCAATCCCGATATTCCCGAGCAGCTGGAGCTGATCTGCATGAAGGCCATGGCCCCGGATCTGGAGCACCGCTATCAGTCGGCGGACGCCATGATCGCGGATCTGGAGGCCTTCCGGAAGAATCCGGAGGTGGAGATGAAATTCGACCTTTCGGACCTGCGCCCGGAGGAGAATGACGAGCCTACCCGGACCATCCGCACCATGCCCAGCCATACGGTGACCATCCCCGTCCATCAGCCGGAGCGGAATTATCCCCGCCGGGAACGGGACGAGGACGAGGAGCCCCGCCACACCGGTAGCGGCAAGCGGGGCGTGCTGGTGAGTGCCGTGACGGTGGCGGCGGTAGCCGTGGTGATCGTGCTGTTCAAGACCATCCTCGGCTCCTTTGCCCCGGCGGTGGTGGACCAGTATCAGGTGCCGGATCTGTACGACATGACCATCGAGGAGGCAGAGAACGATCCCCGGATCGAAGGCGTTTTTGAGATCCAGAAGGCCGGTTCGGAATTCAGCACCGACGTGTCGGAGGGCCATATCCTGCGGCAGGACCCCAAGAAGGGGGAGACCCGGAAGGGCAGCCAGCTGGTGATCCAGGTGTGGGTCAGCGCCGGTGAGGAGACCGGCGAGGTGCCGGATCTGGAAAACAAATCCGAGCAGGACGCCCGTATCCTGCTGGAAAAGCTGAACAAGGAATACAATCTGGAGCTGACCGTGGAGGCCCCGGAGGAATTGAAGCAGTTCTCCGAGGAGATCACGGAGGGGTACGTCATCAAGACGGAGCCGGCTCAGGGCGAGATCCTGAAAAAGGGCGATACCGTAAAACTGATTCTCAGCAAGGGCCCGGACATCAAACCGGTAACGGTCCTGCCCTTTGTGGGAATGAGCATTGACAGCGTGTTGTCCCAGCTGGAAAGCTATAAGCTGACCTGCGACGCCGCGGATGTGGAAGTAGTGGACAGCGACAAGCCCGGCGGCACCATTGTCTGGCAGAGTCCGGCCAGCGGCGAGACCGTGCCGGAGTGGACGACCATCAAGTTCCGGGTCAGTGCGGGACTGGCCAGCAGCGCCCTGCCCATCACGGTGGACATTCCCCAGAACGGAAAGGACATTGTCAAGGTGGAGATCTATGTGGGCGACGAGCCGAATCCCCAGTACAGCGAGACCGTCTACGAGGCGGACGGAGCCGTGAGCACCACCCTTTACGGCACGGGCCGGAAAATGGTGAAGGTCTACTTTGACGGCGTGCTGGATCAGAAGCAATCCTATGAGCGGAGCTTTGGTTGATACGATGGCAGAGGGACGGATTCAAAAAGCCCTCAGCGGCTTTTACTATGTGGATACCGGCGCGGAGGTGCTGACCTGCCGTGCCCGGGGAAAATTCCGGAAGGAGGGCCTGTCCCCTCTGGTGGGGGACCGGGTGACGGTCCGGGAGCTGGGAAACGGCGAGGGGTTCGTGGAGTCTATCCTCCCCCGGAAAAACGCCTTTGAACGGCCGGCAGTGGCGAATATCGACCAGTTGGTCGTGATCGGCTCCGCCGCCATCCCCAAAACAGACCCCTTTCTCATCGACCGCATTGCGGCCATCGCTGCCCTGAAGGGCTGCGAGGTGGTGGTGCTGCTGAATAAGTGCGATCTGGACCCGGCAGAGGAGCTGTACCGCATCTATACCGCCGCCGGGTTTCCGACACTGCGGATCAGCGCGGAGACCGGAGAGGGTCTGGAGGAACTGATCCCCCTGATCACTGGTAAGCTATCTGCCTTTACAGGCAACTCCGGCGTAGGGAAATCCAGTATCCTGAACGCGCTGGCCCCGGCGTTCCAGCTAAAGACCGGGGAGATCAGCACGGCCCTGGGCCGGGGACGCCATACCACCCGCCATGTGGAGCTGTTCCGTCTGAGCTGCGGGGCGGAGATCATGGATTCACCGGGATTTTCCTCCTTTGAAACGGAGGAACTGAATCTGGAACTGAAACACCGCCTGCCGGAGACTTTCCGGGAGTTCGCCCCCTATTTGGGGGAGTGCCAGTTTTTGGATTGCAGCCATACCAAGGAAAAGGGGTGCGCCGTGCGGGAAGCGCTGGAAGCGGGAAAACTCCAGCCCAGCCGGTATCAGAGTTATCTGCGTCTGTTCGAGGAACTGAAACCTCTGCGGGAATGGCAGGAAAAGCGGAAATAAGTACGCCCCATATTTGCGCCCCGTTTGTGAGATGTACCAACCTCACAAATGGGGTGCTTTTCTGCGTCGAAATAGCAATTCGAGAGCACTCCTGCTCGCAAACGGAGCGCTGCATAAGCCGCTGCGTTCTCATCGGGCCTGCTTCTCCTTGCGGAAAACGGTATGCTGTGGTAACATATATCAATCAACTGAAATGAATGGAAGGATCAGGAAATGCAGGCGTACACATACGTTGAAAAGGGGAAATTTGCATTACTGGAAAAGCCGAAGCCGGTGCTGCTGCACGAGCGGGATGCCATTGTGAAGGTGACGCTGGCCAGCATCTGCTCCAGCGATCTGCACATCAAGCATGGCAGCGTTCCCCGGGCCGTTCCAGGCATCACGGTGGGACATGAGATGGTGGGCGTTGTGGAATCGGTGGGCAGCGCCGTGACCCATGTCAAGCCGGGGGACCGGGTGACGGTGAATGTGGAGACCTTCTGCGGTGAGTGCTTTTTCTGTAAGAAGGGCTTTGTGAACAACTGTACCGATGAAAACGGCGGCTGGGCCTTGGGCTGCCGCATTGACGGCGGCCAGACGGAATACGTGCGGGTACCCTTCGCCGATCAGGGTCTGAACAAGATTCCAGACGGCGTCACCGACCGGCAGGCTTTGCTGGTGGGGGACGTCCTCGCCACCGGCTTCTGGGCGGCTCGTATTTCTGAGATCACAGCGGAGGACACCGTGTTGATCCTCGGAGCAGGCCCCACCGGAATTTGCACGTTGCTCTGCGTGATGCTGAAACAGCCGAAGCGCATCATTGTCTGCGAAAAGGATGAGAGCCGAGTCCGCTTCATCAATAAGCATTATCCGGAGGTGCTGACGGTCTCGCCGGACGAGTGCCTGAATTTTGTACGCACCAACAGCGACCACGGCGGCGCGGACGTGGTGTTGGAGGTGGCCGGCGCGGAATCTACCTTCCGTCTGGCCTGGGAGTGCGCGAGACCCAACGCCATCGTGACGGTGGTGGCACTGTATGACAAGGACCAGGTCCTGCCGCTGCCGGATATGTACGGCAAGAACCTCACCTTCAAGACCGGCGGCGTGGACGGCTGCAACTGCGAGGAAACGCTGCGTCTCATCGCGGAGGGGAAACTGGACACCGAGCCGCTCATCACCCACACCTATCCCCTCAGCAGGATCGAAGAGGCCTACGAGCTCTTTGAAAACCGGCGAGACAACGTGATCAAGGTCGCGGTGGAGTGCTCATGATCCCATGTGGGAACCACTGGCCCAACTGTCGCCCTGTTGCGATCCGATACAGAGACTAAAAAAAGCTTGCTGTCAATCGACAGCAAGCCTTTTTGCGTTGGCAACCAAAACGAGGGGGCTGCATGATTCTTTTTTGAAAGAGACACGTACCGGACTTTTTGCGGACTTCTGTTTGGGATTGGCTTCGATTTCTTACGCCCTCTTTTTGGGAATCAGCAGCAGCCGCTCACAGGGGATCTCAGATTCCTGTTCCAACTGATTTGCTGCTAAAATATCCGCGATGGTGGTGTTGTAGCGCTTCGCCACCTCCCATGCGGATTCCTGCCTGCCCACGCAGCGCAGGATCAAAGACGGCGCGTTGGACAGGTCCTTGGGCGTACTCTCGTCCAGCATGGCGGAGGCTACGCACAGCTTGCGGCACCGGCCGCAGACCTCCACCTGAAAATCAACCGGGAATCGGACCTCGATGCCACGGTCTCCCAAAGTTCCCTGAATTTCCTCCCCACAGAAGGCACGGGCGGACACGGTACAGTCCTTTGGCAGCTCCATGGGGCAGCAGACGTCGATGCAGCGCTCTGCCGACAAACAGGCGCCTCCCTCGTCCAGATACAGCGCCCGGACCGTCACCGCCGTCCGCAGCTGAGCGATCTCTCCCTCCCGGCTGACGGACACCGCCCCGCAGTCGGCGCACAGGGACAGCACCGCCTCCGCTGCCACGCCGATCTCCAGCACCTCCCGGACGGTCTGACGCCGGGTCACGGACTCGTACAGGCTGCACAGATCCAGTTGACTCGGCTCATAGCGGGTCTCGTAAGCGGTGGAGTAGAGGTCCGTCAGCAGCGTGACCTCCCGTGTCTCACGCAGGAAGGCCATGGTGTGATAGTAGACCGTCACGGACAGTTGGCGGCCCTCGTCATCGGAGCCGTCGATCTGAATGTCCGTCCCGGTGATCCGCAGGCGCATGGACACCTGGGTATTTTCCTCTGTGCTATCCGTCTCCATGATCTGTGAAAAGGGCAGCTCCGCGCTGGCGGAGGCCAGCTGCCCGCCGATGGTGCGGTACAGTGCGGAAACCAAAAAGACCCCCTTGAAGATCAGCTTGTTGCCAATGGCCTTAGTCTCCGTCACGATGCCGTTGGCCCGGCAGTGGAGCAGCTCCGCCGCACCCTCCCGGCCCAGCGACAGGGACATGGTCTCCGAAAAGGTCAGATCCTTTTCCGCCACCTGCCGCAGCAAAGACACCGTCTGCCCGCAGCACCGCTTTTCCACCAGCAGCGCCGGGTCCGTCTCCGCGTCGGAGGAGATGGTCAGGCATACCTTCCGGCAGCCGGCCAGATGGGTCACCAGCTTGCAGCGGGTGAAGATCTTCCGGGGATTCAGCATCCGGCTTTCCAGCAACTCAATCTCCGTCTCCGCCACTACATGGGCGCACCCGGCCAACCCTTCCCCTTGCGCCGAAAAGGGCATGGCGAATTCCAGCGCCCGGACGCCGGACTCATTCTCCGGCGTGTAGAGGACCGTCACCCGGACGGTGCCGGTGACGCCGTCCTGCTCTGTGCCGCCGTGGAGGCAGACCACTCCCTCCGCCGAAATGATCCGGGCGATGTCCGGGCAGTAATCCGGAACGATGGTCTCCGCGGTCTCCTCCTGCGTCAGCGTCTGCGGCTCTCCCAGTTCGTATGTATCCAGACACTCTTTTTTTAATTCCAGTTCCATGTGGGTATCCTTCCTTTCCGCTCAGTGTACTTCAGTGCAGTTTATGAGCGGAGGGAACCCCTTATGCCTGGATTCTGAACAGCTTCCGCAGCAGTCCCCGCATAGCCTTCGGCGCCTTCCATACTACGATATTCATACCCCTCTCCTTTCTACCGCTTCCAGCAGGCACAGCCGCTGGCGATCAGCAATGTTGCCACCAGGAACATCAACAGTCCCGTTGGAAAGATGGCCGCGATGAGGATGCCTGCCCCCATGGCGATGGCGAATATTCCAATGATGCAGTTCCGTCCTCCCCGAAACACCCGGCTCCGCCTCCTTTCCTTACAGCCCAATATATGACCGCACCCTTGTCCCCGGTTCCGGTTTTCTTCCGAAATCGGATGCGGATGCATGTGCTTTTTCACCGCTCCGGGGACCAAATGAGTGTGGCCTCGATGGGGAGCTTTGCGATCGGCCGCAGGCGGTTTTGTGGCTGTGGTTGAAACCCGGACCGATGCGGTTTTAAATATGGTGTGTGCGTCCTGTCATAAAAATGGCCGCTGATGGCATAAGCTGTTCCAGAAGAAATGCTTGGGGGAGGGGATCAGATGTCCGGAAAAAAGAAACCGGCGGGAAAGCAGATCGCTTTGTGCTTGCTGCTGACGGCGGCTGTGGACGGCTTGGGTGTCCTGCTGGTGACGCTGCTGGCGGTGAAGGGGATCGTGGGGGAGGACAGGGTCCCGCAGGCGCTGGGGGCGCTGGCCTTCTGCGCGGCCTTCGCCGGGGGACTTCCGGCAGGGAAGGGGAGACTGGGTCCGGGCGGGAGTCTGCTGAATGCGGGGGCCTTCGCCCTGCTTCTGATCTTGCTTTGCTTCGGCGGCTGGGGCGAGGGGATCGCGGTCCGGGGGCTGATCCTGCTGGCTCTGATCCTGCTGGGCGGGCTGCTGGCGGCGCTGCTCTGCGGAAAGGTGGGGAAGCGGTCCAACAAGCGATTGGTGAAATCTCACAAAAAGCTGCGTTCCGTCTGAAAAAGCGCCGTCCGGTGGGGCGGCGCTCCTTTTTTTCGGTGTGGTCAGATATGGGAAGATTCTGCGGGGGATAGACACTACATCTTGCGTAAAATGAGAGAAAAGGTGCTGTTTTATGCTGTGATTTACGCGGTTAACATAATACAGTTTACATAATATTTTAGCATAAACGCCGAAAAACAGGTATTTTCTGGAAACACCTTGCGAAACGGCGCCATTTGAATTATATTTGAATGAGAAAAGTTTTACGTCAACCGCAACATAAATCTTGTCCCACTTTCATAGGCTGGGGTGAGGTGATGCGGTTTGAAATGGAATCGTGCGGAACGATGGACAGACCCCAGCCGGCTGCACAGCCTGCTGCTGGCGGTTTTCTTTTTTCTCGGGATCGGCGCGGGTGTTGTCTGTGCCGGACGGATCTCCGGGGATGTGGAACGGGAACTGACCACATACCTGACGGATTATCTGGCCTTGGCGCAGAGTCAGGACCTTGGAATTTCCGTGGTTTGTTCTCTGACGCTGCTCTATCTGCAAGGACCGGTTTTGGCGTTTCTATGCGGCGTCTGCTCTGCGGGAATCCTGTTGCTGCCGCTGCTGGCGGCTGCTGCGGGCTTTTTTCCGGCCTATGCGGCGGGGTGCCTGACGGCTTCCTTCGGCGGGCGGGGCCTGCTGCTGGCGCTGGCCTTTTTCGGCTTTCGCTGTCTGGTCACGGTGCCTTGCTTTTTTCTGCTGGCGGCGCCTGCGATGGGCCGGGCCGCCGCACTGCGTGGACTGTCCCGGGGGAGACGGTGCGCCGCGTTTTCCGCCTGCGGCCGTGGTTGTTGGCTGGGCTTCGGTATTGTGTGTTTGATTTTGTGTCTGGGCGCGTGGATAGAACTGCGGCTGTCGCCGTTTCTGCTCCGCGCGCTGCTGGAACGATTTTTTTAGGAAGGGAGTTGACGGAAATGGATGATATTGCCCGTTTTGGTGCGTATTTGTCCGATGAAAAGCATTCCTCCCGGAACACCGTCAGTTCCTACCTCCGGGATACGACCCAATTCGCTGAGTATTTACATAATTACTGCGACATAGACCTGCGGGAGGCGGACAGCGCGGCAGTCCAGGACTACATGGACTGGATGCTGAGCCATGGGAAATCCGCCGCTTCCGTCACCCGGTTTCTGGCGTCCGTTAAGTCTTTTTACAGTTACATGGTAGCTACCGGGGAGCTGAAAAAGAACCCGGCACAGGGAGTGGCCGCCGCCAAAGTGGAGCGGAAATACCCGGAGATCCTCACCGCCAAAGAGGTGGAGCTGTTTCTGGAACAGCCGGAGTGCGTGGACGCCAAGGGCTTCCGGGATCATGCCATGCTGGAGCTGCTGTACGCCACCGGCATCCGGGTCAGCGAGCTGATCGCACTGGACATCGGGGACTTGAACCTGCCGGCGGGCTTTATCCGCTGCTCCAACAGCAAAAAGGAGCGGATCATCCCCCTGTACCACGGCGCGGTGAAGGCGTTACAGGATTATATCAAGGGCGTCCGGCCCCAGCTGATCGCGGACACGGAGGAAACGGCCCTGTTCGTGAACATGAACGGCGAGCGTATGAGCCGTCAGGGTTTCTGGAAAATCATCAAGCACTATCAGGAGAAGGCGGGCATCCAGAAGGACATCACCCCCCACACTCTGCGCCATTCCTTTGCGGTGCATCTGCTGGAAAACGGCGCGGACCTCCGGGCCATTCAGGAGATGCTGGGCCACGCGGATATTTCCTCCACCCAGATCTACACCCACGTCATCAAGAATCAGCTCAAGGACGTCTACCAGAAGGCGCACCCGAGAGCATAAGCGCAAGCGTAACAACCGGCAGGGCAGAAGCCCCGCCGGTTTTTTCTAAAAAGATTTCGCTTCGTGAGAACAAAACGGGGCGTATCTCCGTCTAATAGACAAAAGAGAGCAGAGAGAGGAGGCGGTCTCTATGGATCAGCAGGAATTTGCCGACCGGACAGAAGCCATCAAAACCCGGCTGTACCGCACGGCGTATCTCTATCTGGGCAGTGAGGCCGACGCACTTGAGGCGGTGGACGAGACGGTGTACCGGGCGCTGCGGAGGCTGAAGCAGCTGCAAACACCGGCGCTTTTTGAGACCTGGATCACCCGGATCTTGATCAACACCTGTCAGGACGAGCTGCGCCGCCGGAGGCGGTTCCATCCCGGCGGGGCGGATGCGCTGCCGGACACCGCCGGGCCGGACGATTACGAGCATCTGCCGCTGAGGGAAGCCATCCGCCGATTGCCGGAGGAGCTGCGCAGCGTGGTGATCCTGCGGTTTTTCTCCGGGTACACCCAGGCGGAGACCGCCGCCGCGCTGAACATTCCGCAGGGGACTGCGGCCACCCGTCAGAAACGGGCGCTGGCTCTGCTGAAATTGGAGCTGGGAGAGGAGGGACAGGCATGAACCGTATGGATGAGTACACCGCCCTGTTGGCGGAGCTGGAACAGACCCCGGAAGCGCTGAATGATACGGTAAGCAAAGCACTGGATAGGAAAAACACTTTACAGAAAAAACGACGATTTTTCGGCACCTCTTTGGGCGGTCTGGCGGCCTGCTTCGCGGCATTCGTACTGCTGGTGAACCTGTCGACACCCTTCGCCCGGGCCTGCGGACGGATCCCCCTTCTGGCGGATCTGGCCAAGGCGGTAAGCTGGTCTCCCAGCCTGTCCGCCGCCGTGGAGAATGACTATGTGCAGCCCCTCCGGCTGTCCCAATCGCAAAACGGCATCACGGCCCGGGTGGAGTACCTGATCGTAGACCGGAAGCAGGTGGACGTGTTCTTCTCCGTCCAGTCTGACGATTACGCCCATCTGGATTTAGACCACCCAACGCTGACGGTGCCGGGGGAACAGGAGGGATACGCTTCTTCCTTCAGCAGCTATGGCATTGAAAACGGCGATCTCATGGAACTCCGGATCGACTTTATGAACCGGGACGTGCCGGACAGCCTGACCATGACCTTCGGCGTTTATGACAACAAACATCTCTATGAGAACCAGAAGCCCCCGGCGCAGTCCAGCGTGGCCGACTACGGCGACGAGCTGCTGTCCGACAACCCGAGGGAGCAGCGGGAGATTTTGGCTACCTTTACCTTTGAACTGCGTTTCGACCCCACCTACACGGAGCAGGGGACGGTCATTGATGTGGGAGAGACCTTCCTGCTGGACGGCCAATCCGTAACGCTGACGGAGGCGGAGATCTATCCCACCCACCTGCGGCTGAACTTTGACTATGACCCCGCCAACACCGCATGGCTGACGGAGTTGAACTTCTATCTGGAAAACGAGCGGGGAGAGCGGTTCAACGGCATTGTCAACGGCATTTCCGCCACCGGAAACCCGGACGATCCCTCCACGGATTCCGTCTGGCTGGACAGTCCTTATTTCTCCACAGGGGAACACCTAACCCTCCATGTCACCGGGGCTTCCTGGATCGACAAGGGGCAGGAGCGGGTGAAGGTGGACCTGGCAAAGGGCACCATCGAGGATCCGCCCCAAGGCGTCCGACTGGAATGGGCGGAGAAGCGGAATGCCGGCTGGGTGGTGTCCTTCAGCGCTGGGTATCGCTGGGAGAAAACGATGCATTACCAGATCTGGAAAAGCTGCTTCTATGACGAGGAAGGCACGGCCTATGACATCAACCAGCGGGGGTCATCCAATTCACCCATGATCTTGGGCGAGATCTCCGGCGCGGAGCTGGAATCTTACGAGGCCGCCGAAAAAGCCGCGAAGGAGGAAGGGCGGTACTTTGAGACCTTCGGCCTGAAGGACTGCACGGCAGACTGCGTGTGGCTGGAGCCCTGCTGGACCCGGATCACCGACAGCACCGCTCAGGTGGTCATCAAATAAACGGAAATCAAACAAGCCAAGCGTGCGTGGTTTTCCACGCACGCTTCAGCGTGTCGAAAAAGTCTTTTCTCCCCGCTGAGCAAGTTTTCAGAACTTCATAAAAGTTCTGAAAACTTAGGATTTTAATGGCGCGGGACACCCCTCTTGGGTTTCCCGCGCACACCCTTTCTTACCGTCGCGGAGAATTTACTACTTTATCGACAGTCTCAAGCGTGCGTGGGAAACCACGCACGCTTTTCCGTTCTCCGCATAGACTGGCGGGAAAGGGGAGTCCGTCTATGCGTTTCGCGCTCTATGACCGGCGGGCCGCCGTGCTGTACGCCCACCGCTGGGCCTACGGCCGGAATCCCGCCTTTTATGACTACGAGCATTTAGGGGGCGACTGCACCAACTTCGCATCCCAGTGCATTTATGCCGGCAGCGGCGTGATGAACTTCACGCCCACCTTCGGCTGGTACTATATCGACCCGGACCAGAAGGCCCCGGCGTGGACTGGCGTGCCCTACCTCTATAACTTCCTCGTCCGGGAGGAAAAAACCGAAGGCCCGGCGGCCCATCCCTGCGAACTGGGGGATCTGCGCCCCGGCGACCTGATCCAGCTTTCCTTTGACGGAGAAAACTTCCGCCATACGCCGGTGGTGGTGTCGGTGGGTTGGCCGGTGACACCGGAAAACGTGCTGGTGGCCGCCCACAGCTACGATGCGGATAACCGGCCCCTCAGTACCTATTCGTATCAGGATATTCGCTTTTTGAAGATTTTCGGCGTCTGGCACCCATAAATGGGTTGACATTTCCCGGGAAATCCGATACAATGAAGCCCGTTACAGTGATGATGCGGAGAAGTAAGCGGATCGGTTCTGCCAAGAGAGCCCCTGTATGGTGGAAAGGGGAGAGAACAGCCGCCGAACTACACCGTGGAGCTGGCACCCAAACGGCCCTTCGGCTCAGTAGGCGTGCTCCGGGTGCGCCCGTTACCGCGCTGCCGTGTGATGGCACGGCGTGAGGCCGCGTTCCGTGAGGGGGCGGCGAACCAGAGGTGGTACCGCGTATTTACGCCCTCTGTCCGAAAGGACAGGGGGCTTTATTTTATCTCTGTCCGAATCAAACATGGAAAAGGAGAACAACAATATGGGTATTTACGAAGAACTGCAGGCCCGTGGCCTGATCGCGCAGGTGACCAACGAGCCGGAGATCCGGGAAATGGTCAACACCGGCAAGGCAACCTTCTACATCGGCTTTGACCCCACGGCGGACAGCCTGCACGTGGGTCACTTCATGGCCCTGTGCCTGATGAAGCGCCTGCAGATGGCGGGCAACCGCCCCGTCGTGCTGGTGGGCGGCGGCACCGGCTATATCGGCGACCCCTCCGGCCGCACCGATATGCGGAACATGATGACCCCGGAGACCATCCAGCACAACTGCGACTGCTTCAAGCGCCAGATGGAGCGCTTCATCGACTTCGGCGAGGACAAGGCCATCATGGTCAACAACGCCGACTGGCTGCTGAAGCTGAACTATATCGATCTTCTGCGGGATGTGGGCGCCTGCTTCAGCGTCAACAATATGCTCCGGGCCGAGTGCTACAAGCAGCGCATGGAAAAGGGCCTCAGCTTCCTGGAGTTCAACTACATGATCATGCAGAGCTATGACTTCTACTACCTCTTCCAGCACTACGGCTGCAATATGCAGTTCGGCGGTGATGACCAGTGGAGCAACATGCTGGGCGGCACGGAGCTGATCCGCCGCAAGCTGGGCAAGGACGCCCACGCCATGACCATCACCCTGCTGCTCAACAGCGAGGGCAAGAAGATGGGCAAGACCGCCAGCGGCGCGGTGTGGCTGGACCCCAACAAGACCACGCCCTTCGACTTCTACCAGTATTGGCGGAACGTGGGCGATGCCGACGTGCTCAAGTGCATCCGTATGCTGACCTTCCTGCCCCTGGAGGAGATCGACGCCATGGACGCCTGGGAGGGCAGCCAGCTCAATCAGGCCAAGGAGATCCTGGCCTACGAGTTGACCAAGCTGGTCCACGGCGAGGAGGAGGCCAACAAGGCTCAGGAGGCCGCCCGCGCCCTGTTCGGCGGCAGCGGCAGCAGCGAAAATATGCCCGCTACCCAGCTGCCGGAGGCCCGGTTTACCGATGGTAAGATCGGTGCCATCGAGCTGCTGGTGGCCTGCGGCCTGTGCGCCTCCAACGGCGAGGCCCGCCGTCTGATCCAGCAGGGCGGCGTGGCTGTCAATGATCAGAAGGTGGCGTCCATCGATGTGACCTTCGATCAGGCGCAGTTCGCCGGAGACGGCGTGGTCATCAAGAAGGGCAAGAAGGTCTTCCACAGAGCCTATACCGCCTGATGCTGACGAAAAAGCTGTAAATTCTTTTAAAAGTGCCGCTGTTCGCAAGGACAGCGGCACTCAGCGTATCGAAAAAATCTTTTTTCTCCGCTGAGGCCATTTTCAGAACTTTTACAAAGTTCTGAAAATATTGATTTCAATGGCGCAGAAAAACGGGCGAAGCGCCGCCGGGGGCGGATCAAGCGAGCCTGTTTCGAGGAAGGCTCCCAAACAGCGGATACGCAGGATTCGCTGTTTGACTTGAGCCGACGGTGTATCCCTTCTTGGGTTTCCCGCGCACACCCTTCCTTACCGCTGCGGAAATCTACCTTTTTATTGGCAGACTCAGTGCCGCTGTTCGCAAGAACAGCGGCACTTTTCCCGGAAAAAGAAGCTCAGGAGGTCTGCTCCGGCAGCAGATCCCACGATGAAAGGGCCAGCTTCAGCCGCTCCACGCTGGCGTCGGTGGGGGGGCAGAGAGGGAGCCGCAGCTCCCCAGCTTCCAGGCCCATGAGATTCAGGGCGGTTTTTACCGGAATGGGATTCACCTCGCAGAACAGCGCGTCACACAGGGGCTTCAGCTTTAATTGCAGTCTGCCCGCCGCGGAGAAGTCATTGGCAAGGCAGAGGGCCGTCAGCCGGTGCATTTCTGCGGGGAGGACGTTGGCCACCACGGAAATGACCCCGGAACCGCCCAGCATACAGATGGCGGCGGTCTCATCGTCATTGCCGGACCAGATGGCAAAATCGGCAGGGCAGAGGTTCCGGGTTTTTTGGATTTGGCTGAAATTCCCGCTGGCCTCCTTGACACCTGCGATGTTGGGGTGTTGGGCCAGCTCCGCATAGGTCTCCGGCTGGATGTTGACCCCGGTGCGGGAGGGGACGTTGTAGAGGATGATGGGAGTGCCCACGGAATCCGCAATGACCTTGTAGTGCCGCAGCAGACCTTGCTGGGTTGCCTTGTTGTAGTAGGGGGTGACGATCAGCAGACCGTCCACGCCGAGGCGCTCCGCAGCCAGGGCGTTTTCCCGGGCTACCTGAGTATCGTTGGCGCCGGTACCGGCGATCACCGGCACGCGCCCCGCCACCCGGTCCACGCAATAGGCGATGGTCTCCATGCGCTCCTTCTGGGTCATGGTGGCCGCCTCTCCGGTGGTGCCGCAGACGATGATGGCGTCGGTGCCGCCGTCGATCTGCCGGTCAATGAGCCGCCCAAAGGCGGGAAAATTCACCGCCCCGGCGTGAAACGGCGTCACAATGGCCACACCAGAACCTGTAAAGAGAATCTCCTTCACAACAAAATACCTCCCTTTTCAACATGAAAAAGCGGATGCCTGCTTTGGCATCCGCTTTTGTGCAATTAAGTTGTTTACCTTTACACCTGCTGAATATAGCCATTTGCGCACAGCAATTCTGCCAACAGAACAGCACCCCCGGCGGCCCCACGAAGGGTATTGTGGCTCAGCCCGACAAATTTGTAGTCATACTGGGTATCCTCCCGCAGACGGCCCAGAGACACCGCCATGCCCCGCTCCAGCATCCGGTCCAGACGGGTCTGGGGGCGGTCCGGTTCCTCAAAATAGTGGAGAAATTGCTTGGGGGCGGAGGGTAACTGCAATTCCTGCGCTGGGCCCCGGAATGCGGCCCAATCCACTTTGATCTGCTCCATGGAGGGCTTGCAGCCGTCCTTGAATTTCATGAACACGGCGGCCATGTGGCCGTCCTGACAGGCTACCCGGAAGCACTGGGCGGTGATGGCGGGCCCATCCGCCTTGACGATCCTGCCGTTTTCCACCCGGCCCCACAGCTTCAGTGGCTCCTGCTCGCTCTTTTCCTCCTCGCCGCCGATGTAAGGGATGCAGTTATCCACCATCTCAGGCCAGCGCTGGAAGGTTTTCCCCGCGCCGGAGATGGCCTGATAGGTACACACCAGCGCGCGTTCCAGACCGTATTTCATCAGGGGATGAAGGGCGGGGACATAGCTCTGAAGGGAGCAGTTGCTCTTGACAGCGATGAACCCCCGCTTGGTTCCCAGCCGCTTTCGCTGGGCCTCGATGACCGCCAGATGCTCGGCGTTGATCTCCGGCACCACCATGGGCACATCCTCTGTCCAGCGGTGGGCGGAGTTGTTAGAAACGATGGGACATTCCAGCTTGGCGTAGGTTTCCTCCAGCGCCCGGATGGCGTCCTTTGGCATATCCACGGCGCAGAAGCAGAAATCCACCATACCGGCCAGCTTCTCCGCGTCCGCCTCAGCGTCCAGCACCATCAGGGACTTTGCGGCTTCGGGGCAGGGAATATCCAGAGCCCAGCGGTCACAGACGGCCTCCCAGTAGGACTTTCCCGCGCTTCTGGCGCTGGCAGCGATGGCGGTGAGCTGGAACCAGGGATGGTTTTCCAACAGGGTCACAAACCGCTGGCCCACCATACCCGTACCGCCGATGATGCCGACCTGATACCGTTTCATAGCAGATTCCTCCTTCGGGTCCCGGGGAAATCGTCGATACCGGTTGAATCCGGGGCCAATGTGTATTATAATAATTAAGATATGTACGTCCATGAGATGTGTTTTTGTACAGTGGACATTTGTCTATATAATAGCAGACAGATCCTCTATCGTCAAGGTATTCGCCATTGGGAGGTTTTATGAAAAAACGTGTGTTGTCCTTTCTGTTTATCATCACTTTGTTCAGTCTGACTGTCGTTTCGGCGTCCGCAGTGGTCAATGACACCCTGAAGGTGGGCATCCGCTGGGGCGACACGGCTCTGGAAGCCGCCAATCTGGAAAATGCCGTGGGGTCCGGATACGAATTCGGCTATTATGATGAGGACCGGGAGTTCGTCTATCTGGACGAGACCGACAAGACCACCATCACCATGCAGGCTTCCGGTTCCGGAAACGGCGTGACGGTGACGGAGACCCGCAGTGGGGAGGTCTTGTTCCAATTCCGGGACAACGGCTACTGTCTCGGCATCCGCCCCATGGGACGGCACACGGAGACCTGGTGCAAGGGCTATAAGTACCCCGGCGGCTTTGAGTACCGCCCAAACGCCGACGGCACTTTGACGGTCATCAACGTGGTGGATATTGAAGACTATGTCAAGGGCGTTGTGCCCTACGAGATGGACAAGGACTGGCCGCTGGCGGCGCTGGAGACCCAGGCGGTCTGCGCCCGGACCTATGCCGTAAAGACCCGGCATCCCTCTTTGGGCTTTGACGTTTGCGCCGGCACCGACTGTCAGGTGTACTATGGCCGCAACCGGGCAACCGATATGACGGACGCGGCGGTGGACAACACGGCGGGCGAGATGATCTATTACGGCGGCAAGCCCGCGGATACGGTGGTCTACTGCGCGTCAAACGGCGGGGCCACGGAGGACGCTGCCAATGTCTGGAGCAGCATTCCCTACTTGGTGGGGAAGAAGGACCCTTATGAGGCCACGACCAACATTCCCAATTACAACTGGTCCGTGACCTACACCACCGACGAGCTGACGTGGATCTTAGAGCAGAAGGGATACAGCATCGGCACGGTGAAAAATGTCTATGTGGCGGAGTTCACGCCCATGGGCAACGTCAGCAAGGTGACCTTTGAGGGCAGTCGGGACAGCGTGACGGTGAAAGGGGAGACCTGCCGCACGATCTTCTATTCCAGCACCTATAATAAATCCGTCAAGAGCCAGCGGTTCACCATCAACGGAGCCGGCGCAGCCTCCGGCGGCATTTATATCAATGACAGCAATACGGTGCTCCGCTCCTTGGAGGGCGTCAGCGTCCTCGGCGGCGGCGGAAAAACCGTCAGACTGGATGGCAGCGCGTCTGTTCTGTCCGCCTCCGGAATGTCCACGGTGGGTGAGGGCCAAACGCCTGCGTTTTCCAAGGACGGCACCTTTACCATCGCCGGCAGCGGCAGCGGCCACAATCTCGGCATGAGCCAGTACGGTGCCAAGGCCATGGCGGAGCTGGGGTATACCTATGACGAAATTCTGAAATTCTACTATACAGATATTACCATCAAGTGAGGTTGAACATGAAAACAAGCGATTTTAACTACCAGCTCCCGGAGGAACTGATCGCCCAGACGCCGCTGGAGCGGCGGGACGGTTCCCGGCTCATGACTCTGGACCGGAACACCGGCGCCTGGGAGCATCACCATTTCTACGAGCTGCCGGATTTCCTGAACCCCGGTGACTGCCTGATCCTGAACGATTCCCGGGTGCTGCCCGCCCGTCTGCTGGGGCAGCGTCTGCCGGGAGGCGGCGCCTGTGAGGTGCTGCTGCTCATCGACCGGGGAGAAAAGACGTGGGAATGTCTGGTGCGCCCGGGACGGCATATGCGGGAGGGAGCCAAGCTCTCCTTCGGCAACGGCGAGCTGACGGCAGAGGTTACAAAGGTCCTGCCGGACGGCAACCGTCTGGTGCGCTTTGATTACGAGGGAATTTTCCTGGAGGTTTTGGAGCATCTGGGTAAAATGCCCCTGCCGCCCTACATCAAGGAGGAGCTTCAGGATCAGGAGCGGTATCAGACGGTATACTCCAAAGTATTGGGCAGCGCGGCGGCCCCTACGGCGGGACTGCACTTCACCCCGGAGCTGCTGGAGCAAATCAAGGCCAAGGGCGTGAACATCGGCTATGTGACGCTCCATGTGGGTCTTGGCACTTTCCGCCCCGTGAAGGAGGACGAGATCACCGACCACGAGATGCACAGTGAATACTGCGTGATCTCACAGGAGACGGCGGATCTCATCAACCGCACCAAGGCCAACGGCGGGCGCTGCATCTGCGTGGGCACCACCTCCTGCCGGACGCTGGAATCCTGGGCGGCGGAGGACGGCCACATGGAGGCCAAGGCCGGCTGGACCAACATCTATATCTACCCCGGCTACCGCTTCAAGGTGATGGACGGCCTTGTGACCAACTTCCACCTGCCGGAGAGCACCCTCATCATGCTGGTGTCCGCCTTTGCCGGACGGGAGCATGTTCTGGCCGCTTATGAGGAAGCCGTCCGGGAAAAATACCGCTTTTTCAGCTTCGGCGATGCCATGTTCCTGCGCTGATCGCTGATTTTTGCAAAATTTCCAAATGATTTTCCCGGTTTATACGGCTTTTCTTCGATTATCTATTGAAATCACAGAAAAAATTGAGTATAATATTAGTGCTCATTTTTCAAAACAGGAGGATCATTCCAATGATCAATATTACGAAGGACACCATCATCGGTGATATTCTGGACGTCGCACCTCAGACTGCGCCCATTTTCCTGTCCATCGGCATGCATTGCCTGGGCTGCCCCTCTTCCCGCGGTGAGACCGTGGAGGAGGCCTGCATGGTACACGGCATCGACGTGGACAAGCTGCTGGCTCTGGTGAACGAGGAAGCCAACAAGGCTCAGTAATTGTACCACTCGACAGGACGCATACGGGATACCGTATGCGTCCTGAACCATGCCCGGAACGAACGGACAAAACCACCGGAAAGGGGAGAGACCATGCGGGCGCTGGAATTGCCGCCCCGGCTGCGGCTGATCGCCGGGTGGGTGCCTGAGGGCGCGTATCTGGCCGATGTTGGCACCGATCACGGCTATCTCCCCACGTGGCTGCGGCTTCAGGGAAAGATCCAGGGAGCAGTGGCCAGCGATCTGCGGCCCGGCCCGTTGGAGCGGGCCAAGGTGACCGGATCGCTCTACGGTACGGACAACATTGAATACCGACTCTGCAATGGCCTTGCCGGGATCCGCCCCTCTGAGGTGGACACCGTTACCATTGCGGGGATGGGAGGGGAGACGATCCTCTCGATCCTGAAGGCCGCACCGTGGACGGCGGATGGGCAGCACACGCTGCTGCTGCAGCCCCAGTCCCATGAGGAAATGGTGCGGCAATATCTGGCGGAAAACGGTTTTGCCATCACGCGGGAAGCACTGGTCCGCGACCGGGGAACCCTGTACACTGTGATGGAGGCCAAGGCGGGGAAAATGGAACTGTCCCTCAGTCAGGTCTGGGGCGGCGTAGGGCTGGCCCACGATCCGCTGGCGGATCGATACATCGTTGAAAAAATCGTCCGCACGCAGATGGCACTGGCGGGAGCGAAACGCTCCACCCGGCTGCAAGCGCGGACGGAGGAACTGCGGGAGATTTTGACCGCGTTATTACGGGCAAGAGAGGAGTGGCGCCATGCCAATCGTCGCACAAATTGAACAGGCGTTATTCCAGCTGGCCCCCAAGGATCTTGCGTTCGATTGGGACAACGTGGGGCATCTGGAAGGCAGCCCCGATCAGGAGGTCCAGCGGGTGCTGGTGGCGCTGGACGTGACGGAGAATGTGGTCTCCGAAGCGGAAAAGCTGGGCTGCCAGCTCATCGTGTCCCACCATCCGCTGATGAACGTCCGCTGGCATCAGGCGGAGATGCAGACTCTGCGGCCCAACCGCTATCTGGGCCGTCTGCTGCGGAGATTGGTGAAAGCGGATATTTCTGTGATCTCCATGCATACAAATCTGGATATTGCCCCCGGCGGCGTCAACGACGCACTGGCCGAGGCACTGCGAATCGAGGACCCTGGGCCTATGCCGGGGGATGAGACCGGACTCTGCCGTGTGGGACGGCTGCGAAACCCTGTAAAGCTATCTGACTTTGCGGGTGAGGTATGCAAGGCGTTACACGCCAACGGCGTACGCTATGCCGGGGACCGACCGGTAGAATATATAGCGGTGGGCGGCGGCGCCTGCGGCGACGAGATCGACGCGGTGATCGCGGCAGGCTGCGACACCTTTGTCACGTCGGATCTGACGTATCACCAGTTTTTAGACGCCGCTCCCAAGGGCATCAACCTCATCGACGCGGGGCATTTCCCCACGGAGGACCCGGTCTGCGCGAAAATCGTCGCCTATCTGGAGAAGGAATTTCCCCAGCTTATAATCATAAAATCGACTTCTCACAAGGAAGTCATCCAATATTTTGTTGAAGGAGAATAACTACTATGTCCGGACATTCTAAATGGCATAACATTCAAAAGACCAAGGGCGCTGCTGACGCCAAGCGTTCCGCCGCATTCACCAAGATCGCCAAGGAGATCATTGTTGCCGTCAAGGAAGGCGGCGGCTCCGGCGACCCTGCCAACAACTCCCGTCTGGCTACCGTGATCGCCAAGGCCAAGGCCGTCAACATGCCCAATGACAACATCAAGCGCACCATTGATAAGGCGCTGGGTGCCGGAAGCACCGAGAACTTTGAGGCTGTCACCTATGAGGGCTACGGTCCCGGCGGTGTGGCCGTCATCGTGGACGCTCTGACCGACAACCGTCAGCGTACCGCTCCCGAGGTTCGTCACGCCTTTGATAAGTGCAACGGCAATCTGGGCGCGCAGGGCTGCGTGTCCTGGAGCTTTGACCGGAAGGGTGTGATCGTCATTGACAATGAGGATCAGGAGCTGGACGAGGATACCGTGATGATGGACGCTCTGGAGGCCGGCGCTGCCGACTTCGAAGCTGACGGCATGGTGATGGAAGTCCGCTGCGAGCCCGATGACTTCAACACTGTGGTCAAGGCGCTGGAGGACAAGGGCTACACTTTCCTCTCCGCCGACATCGCCATGGTGCCCCAGAACTACATCTCCCTCACCGATGAGGGCGACCTGAAGAATATGCAGAAGCTCATTGATATGCTGGAGGACAATGACGATGTCCAGAACGTCTGGCATAACTGGGAGAATGACTGAAACCGCTGCGCCGCAATGAATTGACGGATTTGTATATTCGACAGTTGTGACATACAGGGCCTGAGCTGTGACATACATGAATACCTCTGTTGCGACATACGTAGGGAGGTTTTCTGCATGGAAATTCAGCAGGGTATCAAGGAATTTTTGATTGAGATTGAGGTTAGGAAGTATACGCCTAAGACGATTAGGAGTTACCGAAATAACCTCAATCCGACGATCTCCGGAAAGATGTTGCATAAATTAAAAAACGGTTGACATAAAGCGGTGGTGTTCCATTCGGAACACCACCGCTTTTCTATTTCGGCAAATCTTTATGTAACAAGGGATAGCGTTGTTACCAATGCAACGCTTTTCGGGAGTTCACATAATTCCGGTATGAAAAAACCTACTTCTTCCCCAAGACCTCCCGCCGCACATAGTCGAAGGCGGCGTCCTCTCCCTGATCCCGGAGGACGATCAGGATGGTCTCCAGCAGTTCCGAGGTGGCCGGGTGCATGAGCAGCCGCTTCTTTTTGCCATACTGGAAAAACTGGTAGGGGTCTCCCGGCTGGAAATCCTGCCCCCGGTAGACCTTGCTGGCGGCCAACCGGTCGCAGAACATCTCCGCCACATATTTTTTCGGCATCTCCACGCCGGAAATGCCGCTGCCGTCCATGCTGTAGTCCGTCCAGTATTCAAAGTGGTGGCGGTTGCGGCCCTTATGGTGCATCCAGGAGGCGCTGTAGCCGATGTCCCGGCGCTGGGCGTCATTGGGGCTGCGGTCTCCCTGAAAATATTTGACGCCGGCCCAGAACTCCACCGGAGAGAACTTGGACAGATCGTGGGTCAAGCCCTGCCAGTAAAGCCCCAGGCGGAAGCAGTACTGCCGCACCAGATGCCGATGGCGCTGGACCGTTTTCAGATGCCGCCAGAAATCCACACGCTTCACCTCATGAACAGAATAGAAATACTATATCATATTCCAATGGAAAAAACGAGGACCTGTATGAAATTTTTCCCGCTGTTCAAACTATGGGCGAGGTGGTTTGATGGACGGAGGATTTTTTCTGTGTCCCGATGCGTGGGAATTTCTGCTGCCCGCAGAGATTCGTCATCTGCGGGATGCCGGGTCGGTCTGCCGAAAGCGGTGGGATCTGCTGACGCTGACGCCGATGGGCTGTGCGCTGCTGCCGGAGCCTGCGGCGGTGACAGCGGGGATCCTGCTGCTGCCGGGGGACTGCCCCAGAAGCGATCTCCGGGCGGGAACAGTGGTGACCTACGGCCTGTCCCCACGGGACAGCATCACCCTGTCCAGCCTGCGGGAGCCGGTGCTGTGCGTCCAGCGGACGCTGCCGCTGCTGTGCGGCGGCGTATTGGAGCCACAGGAATTTCCCCTGCCGGGGGTAGAGGGGGCGGAGCGGCTGCTGCCCGGTGTGGGGACCCGGCTGCTGTGGACCGGCTCGCCCTATCCTCTGTGAGAAACGGGGCGTTTACCGGGAGTTTTTGGCGGCGGCCTGTAAGATCCGCACGAAAACCACCATGGCTGCAAGCTGCGTCAGTGTGAATAGGAGGGCGAGGCTGCGGGCCTCGTAATAGCAAAAGCTGTCCCAATTCAGGAGTACCTCCGCCAGCGCGGTCAACGGGAGACTGAGCCAGATGTATTTGCGGGCGAACAAGCGGAACAGGAGCGGGAGCAGGAAGGTCAGCGTGAAGGGGATCGGCTGGAGCAGGTATTGCCCGAACAGCTTTGCCAGCGCAGTCACAGTGGATAGGGTCATGGTTATCACACCTCCGTCAGTTCCGATTTTTGTTGATTCTATCCTATATAATAAAGGATACCAGATTTCTCCGGATGCTTCAAGATGATTGAAAATTCGGGGATGGGCTGCCGCCCCTTCAAAATCCGGGACAGGACATGGGGAAAAACCTTGACAACAGTCGGAAAAACGGTATAATGACTTCTGTATTCAGTCTTTAAAAACGCTTGGATGAAGTCAGCTTTCCGAAACCGGATCAGCGAGAGGGAGATTTGGTGCAAGTCCCTTACCTACGCCGGGAAGCAGCCGCTTCGGAGCGGCCCGCGGTGAGCGGGACGGGTCACGCCGTTACCGGTGGCTAAGATGCCCTCAGAAATGGGGGATAATTAGGGTGGTACCGTGAAGCAATGCTTCGCCCCTATATCCGGGGCGGAGCATTTTATTTTTCGGGAGAGAGCCGCCGTGGAACGCCGCCAACGGCTCTATTCCGGCTCGGAAACCCGGTTTACAGTCAAAAATCAAGCAATTTACATAAAAAATGGAGGAAATGATTATGTCTCAACCCAAGAACTACGGTCTCAATGAGCTGCGGGAAATGTTCCTGCACTTCTTTGAGACCAAAGACCATCTGCGTCTGCCCAGCTTTTCCCTGATCCCTCAGAATGACGCGTCTCTGCTGCTGATCAACTCCGGTATGGCGCCCATGAAGCCCTTCTTCACCGGCGAGCAGGAGCCGCCCCGCCACCGGGTCACCACCTGCCAGAAGTGCATCCGTACCGGCGATATTGAGAACATCGGCCACACTGCCCGCCACGGCACCTATTTTGAGATGCTGGGCAACTTCTCTTTCGGTGACTACTTCAAGAAAGAGGCCATTCACTGGGCCTGGGAATTCCTGACCAGCCCCGAGTGGGTGGGTCTGGACCCCAACCGTCTGTATCCCTCCGTGTTCGCCGGCAACGAGACCACCCCCGCCGACGATGAGGCCTTCCGCATCTGGCACGAGGAGATCGGTATTCCCGAGGACCGGATCTTCAAGTTCGGCAAGGCGGACAACTTTTGGGAGCACGGCTCCGGCCCCTGCGGCCCCTGCTCCGAGATCTACTATGACCGGGGCGAGAAGTACGGCTGCGGCAAGCCCGGCTGCACCGTTGGCTGCGACTGCGACCGGTACAT